>Ga0164292_10000094_pt1 | contig 56234 bp, 31 predicted proteins | sample GEODES117metaG_FD_111486 | JGI IMG/M metagenome (GOLD analysis project Ga0164292, IMG submission 111486) | Eutrophic lake water microbial communities from Lake Mendota, Wisconsin, USA - GEODES117 metaG | ecosystem: Environmental > Aquatic > Freshwater > Lake | place: USA: Lake Mendota... | reverse complement strand
GTACAACCTGTTAAGCTTATGGATGGCGACAATTATTATGATTTGTCAATGCCATTGCAAGAGCTAGCATTCTCATGGTTGAGAGTTCATCCAACAATTGCTTCTAGCTATCAAGCTTGGGAGCGTGGTGAATTCCCTGCAGACATTCAATATTATGTTGCAGATGATGAGATTGAAAACAAGGTGATGTTTAAAAAGAAACAACTTATTAATAAAGCTATTGTTAAGTTTGATTCTATGACTCCTGAGAAGAAGAAGAAAGTGGCTCGTCTACTTGGTCTTCCAGTATCTGATGATTCTAAAGAAGAAGCAGTTTACAATCAGGTGGATAACCTCCTAAAACAAACAGAATTCAAGAATGGCAAATATCAAGGTTTGAACCCTATAGAAGTGTTCAACAGATTTGCAGATATGAAAGAAAACTTGCTCCATATCAAAGACCTAGTGAAACAAGCTGTTGCTCATTCAATTTATAGAGTGAGACCTAATGGTAGAGTTTTCGAAGGTGAATTTGAAATAGCAGTTGATGAAGATGATTTAGTTAAATTCCTTGCAGATGAAGACAACCAAGATCAGTTATTGACTTTGGAAGGTAAACTAAAAGGAAAAAAAATAGCCTCATTATGATCCCAGTAGATAGTTTATTATACAAGATTGATCAGAAACTAAATAAACTATCAACAAATGAGCATCAACAAATTAACCTAGAAGATAAGATTCTAGCACTTAACGAAGCTCAGATAAAGCTAATAAAGCAAAAGGTTGATGGTCAAAGTACAAACTCTGGTTATGGATTGGATGCGTTTAAAAAACGCTATGAAGACCTTCAAAGTTTGGTTATAACTTATAACCATCAACCTTTGCCATTAGTCTTGAAGAACTCTGAGTTAAATCAGTGGTTTGCAAGTCTTAATGTTTTGACTCCAAAGTATATGTTCTATCTTGATAGTTATATATTAGCAGACAAAGGAAGATGTACAGATAGAAAGATATGGATAAATAGAGACTTGGCTAAACATGGTGACATTCAGTTTATAATAACTAATGACAACTACAAGCCTTCTTTTGAATATCAAGAAACATTTAACTTCTTATCCTCTGACGAAATATCTGTATTTACAGATGGTACGTTTACACCAAAAGATATTTACATATCATATATGAGATATCCAGTGTATATTAACAAGACAGGATATATTATGTTAGATGGCTTGCCTTCTTTTGATCAAGACTGTGAACTTGAAACTTACTTAGAAGATGAGTTGTTGGATCTTACAGTACAAAACTTGGCAATGTATACAGAAAACCAAAGTGCTGTTCAAAGCTCAATCTATAGGATACAAACAAACGAATAATTTTTAACAATTAAATATAAAGCAAAATGGCTGATTTTTCTCTAACCACCCTCTTTGTAGTACCAGTAGGAAATACATTACCTAGCTCTGGATCTACACAGAATTTAACAGCTGGTCAAGTAGGAATATTCCTAAATGACTACAGCGTTGCTACTGCAGGTAATATCGCAGCTGCCCCTTATTTCTATGTTGCTCAAGGTAGAACAAACACGTATTTACAAGGCTCTAAGCGTTCAGACAAAATTGCTGGATGTCCTAGTGGTAACTCTTGTAAAACAAACGTAACTGAATGGTACAAATCTTTAGGTTGTCCTACTCCAGTGAATCAAGTAACTGACGTAGTTGACTTCACAGTAAAACCTGGTGAGATTGTAACATTAACTTTACGTGGTTTCTCTAGCTACTTAGAAACATTGTACTTCAATGGTTTCACTCGTTCTGTAACAGTGAACGCTCCATGTCTTGGATGTGGTGACGATCCTTGTACAGATGTAGATGTACCTGCGTTGATCGATGATCTTATCTATCATTTAGAGTTAGATGCTCCAGGTAACAATCCTGATAACATCACTTTAAATCAATTTTACCAATTCCAAAGACTTGGTAACGATGCAAATGCGTTCTTACGTATTACTGGTAAGCCATTAACTAAATATGGTCAGCCTTGTGACGTTGCTGCATTCCCTTGGGAGTATGACAGATTCTACTTCAGAACTTTCATCTTCTCTGGTCCAGCTACAACTGCTGACTTCATTGTTGATGATCCTTGTAATAGAGTTGCTACTCCAGTGATTAGACAACGTTCTAACTATGCTGTTGGTACTTCTGCTGAAGTTCAACAATTAGAAAAGAACTTCTATAGCTACCAAGCTGGTTACTTAAAGCATTTATACAGAATGAATGGTTACAACGAGAACTTTGAGTCTTGGGTAACTGATGGTCAGATCTATGATTTGTACTATATCAAATTCAATGAGTATAACAAATCTGAGTACCAATGGGGTGACTATATCTACGAAGATAGCATGGTGATCATTGCTGTTCCTGAGAATCAAACATCTGCTATCGAAGCTATCTTAGTAGCTGGTTTAGGAGCTGTTGCAGGTGACACAGCATGTATCACAACTACTAGTACTACAACTACTGTATGGCCTAGCACTTCAACAACAACTACTTTGATCCCTTAAGAATTAAGGTAAGATCATATTAACCTATGCCAGAGGGTGAGAGGATATCTCAAATCCTCTGGCATTTTTATTTTACAAACCATGACACTAGATTTTTTAGTAATCAATACATATGAGACCACAACATTGGGTATAGCTGATACATCAGTTTATAATACAACTCCACCTGTTGTTAGTGCTCCAACTATGCAGATCACTGTACCTGGTTTTACTAGTCCTGTTTCTATTCCATTTAATGTTAATAGCTTTAATGTTTACAACTCAATTATTTTAGGACTGAGCCCATTCCCTACAATAAATCCACTACCTGATGGTGTGTATTTTATGAAGTATTCTGTGGCTCCAGCCACTACAAACTTTGTAGAGAAAAACATTATGCGTACAGCACTTATACAAGAAAAGTTTGATGGTGCATTTATGAAGCTTGATATGATGGAATGTGACTCAGCTATTAGAACCCAAGCAAAGGTGGTTTTAAGTAGTATTAATTTTATGATTCAAGGCTCAATAGCAGCAGCTAATAACTGTGCTATAGATACAGCCAATAAGTTATACATGCAAGCTAATAGACAATTAGATTATTTTATTGCAAACCAATGTGGTTGTACAGGAAACAATTACATAATTAATTTCCCTTAATATGGCAAACTGTAGAGGATGTGGCATGAAGGTGGGATGTGGCTGTCAATTAATTAATGGCCTATGTTCAGCATGCAACAACAAACTTAAGAACGCTACAAATAGAATAAAAGATGTTATCACCAAGATTAACAGATTGTGTAGTCAATGGTAGCATTCCAGCTACGTTGACACAGATTGATGAAAGACTTACTTACTGGGCAAATCGCCAGTATAACAATATTATATTCTCTATGAATAACTATATTCCTGGAGAAGTAATCAATGACCTATTAAATTATAAACAAATATTAACATATAGACTTTGTAATCCTGACTATGCTATGGTGTGTGGCCTTCCTACCACCTCTCAAGTTGTGAGCAGAGTTATAGTGTTAATTAATAAATAAATTAAACCATGTCTTGCGAAAGTTGCTATAATGGCTGTGTAGAAATTGTATCTGATCAATGTGTTAGATATACAGGATTCAGCAGTCTTCCTTTAGGAATACAAACTGGAGATAACCTTCAGACTGTTATTGAAGATTTAATAAGTAAGTTAGGACCTCTTCTTACTGGAAGTGGTGATGCAATTGCTTTAGCTTCAGGAATTCGTTGTGCTTTAATAAATAGTTTTTTACCTCCTACTTCGCAGCCAAATGCGTGGACATCAGGACAGGTATTTGAAGCATTAACAAAATCTGTATGTAGTTTACAAACACAAGTTACTGCTGTTGCTGCTGATATAGCTGTATTAAATGCTGATTATACAATTGATTGTCTTACAGGAGTAACTGCTTCTTCTGACACTCATGCTATTGTCCAAGCAACTATAAATAAACTTTGTGCTACTATAGTTCAACTAACTGCTCTTGAACTTAATGTAGATACAAACTATGTTAAATTAGCAGACTTAGATGCTTTGATTGCTGCTTACATAGCTAGCACTTCAGGTGGTGGATCTAATCAACAATATTTAAAGATGGTTCCTTATGTAGCCTATGAATACTATGGACCAATAACAAACTTTGATGGATCAGGTATTGGTATCCCAGCAAATGGTTTCTTCAAGGTATATTTATGTAATGGTTTAAATGGCACCCCTGATAAAAGAGGACGTGTTGCTGTAGGAGCTATTCAGCTTGTTCCAGGTGCTCCATTAGATGCTGCAGTGAATCCAGCTAATGCTGGTAATCCAAACTATGCTTTATATACCACATCAGGAGCAAACACTGTAACTTTGATTACATCACAAATTCCTGAACATTCACACAGTGCTGTAGCTGTATCTACTTCTGCAGTTTCTCCAAATCCTCATAGTCATACTGTTTCTTGGCAAAAAGGACAAGCTGATCAAAACGAGCCTGGAGTTTATGGCGAACTTTATGATGCTAGAACACCTTATAATAGAACAACAACAACATCTACTGTAAGTCTTACTGTTGATGTAAGTACAGGTGTTACAATATCATCTACAGGAAGTGGAGCAGCTCATGCAAACATACAACCTGTTATAGCTGCATATTATATTATGTACATTCCTTAATCTTTTAAACTAACTATAAAATGGCTTGTAATCCTGGCGATCCTTGCTACAACGCATACTATCATCCTAATCAAACTTCTGGATGTTCTCCTTGTGAGACAACAGCAGATCATGTTATATATAATGGACCTAACCTACCTAATACAGGAATTCAAACTGGAGATAATCTAGACTGTGCTCTATCAAAAATAGATGACACTTTTAGTGAAGGTGTTGTTGGTCTGAATGGTACTTCTGGTACATCTGGCTCTAGTGGTAACACTGGAACTTCTGGAGTGAATGGTTCTGGAGGTACATCAGGTTCTTCTGGTTCTTCTGGTACTAATGGCTCATCTGGTTCTTCTGGAAAAGATGGAAGTTCTGGTATATCATCTAATGGTACTAGTGGTACAAATGGTACAGCTGGAAAAGATGGGTCTAGTGGTGTTAATGGTTCTTCTGGTTTGAGTGGTACTGCTGGAACTAGTGCTTCAAGTGGAACATCTGGTATAGATGGCACTAATGGCACTGATGGTTCTAATGGAACAAGTGCTACTTCTGGTACTTCTGGAACTAGTGGTCAAGACGCAACTGCAGGAACTAGTGGAGTTGATGCAACTTCAGGTACAGCTGGTACGAGTGCAAGTTCAGGTACGTCTGCATCTAGTGGATTAACTGGTACTGCTGGCACTGCTGGCACTTCAGCATCTTCTGGAACTGCTGGTAAAGATGGAGATAGATATTTAACAAGTTCTACAACTTCTTTATTAATAGGAACAGGATCAAAAAGTTTAATAGTAGGAACAGGACTAGCATATAGTATTGCACAGACAGCTATCATAGTATATGATGGAAGTAATACAATGCAAGGAACTGTTACCTCTTACAATAGTGGAACAGGTGATATAGTGATTAATGTTACCACTGCAGTGGGTTCAGGAACTTATGCTGTATGGACAGTGAATCTATTTGGTGCAGCTGGTGGTAATGGTACTTCTGGAATAAATGGTACCTCTGGCACAGCTGGTACATCTGCTTCCTCAGGTACATCTGGAACTACAGGTACATCTGGTACCTCTGCATCTTCTGGAACTTCTGCATCTTCTGGTACATCTGGAACAAATGGCACCACTGGTACATCTGGAACTAATGGTACTTCTGGAACTAATGGTACATCAGCTACTAGTGGATTAACAAATGGTACATCAGGTACATCAGGTACCTCAGGTGCTAATGGTGGTGCTGGACCAACTGGTCCAAATGGAACTAGTGGAACTAGTGGTACCTCAGGCACCTCAGGTGCAAATGGTGGTGCTGGTCCAAATGGAACTAGTGGAACTAGTGGAACATCAGGTGCTAATGGTGGAAATGGTTCTTCTGGTACTTCTGGTACTTCTGGTGCTAATGGTGGAAATGGTTCTTCTGGAACAAGTGGTACAAGTGGTGCTAATGGTGGAAATGGAAGTAGTGGTACTTCTGGAGCTAATGGTGGAGTTGGTTCAAGTGGTACTTCAGGATCATCAGTAGCACTTTCTGGAACAACTAATACAATAGGTAAATTTACAAGTGCATCAACTCTTGGTGATGCTCCTATAACAGATAATGGAACTATAGTTAATTTTAGTAGATATGTATCTATTAATGCTGTTGGTGGCTCAGGACAAAGTCTTGAATGTAGTGGAGGTGTATATAGTGCTACAGAAGTAAAGAGTAGTGGTCACTTTGTAAATGACGTTGTAGATAAAGGTATATATAACTCAGCATTAGGTTTTTCATTTTATGCAATTACAGCTACAGGATGGGTATCTAATACAGCCATCTCAGCAACAGCATTTTTTGAGACATCAGATATTAGATATAAAAATGTATTAGAATATAATCCTCAAATAGATTTATTAGGAATAGACGTAATTAAGTTTGTAAGAACTGACGATGACACAAATAAAGTTAGATATGGTTATTCTGCTCAACAAGTACAATCAATACTTCCAGATGCTGTTGTAGGAGAAGATAAACTATCTGTAAACTATATGGATGTACATACATTAAAGATAGCAGCATTAGAAAAACGTATTGCAGAACTTGAAGCTAAATTAAACAAATAATGAGTTGGAATACATTACTACCTAATCAGTGTATATCATTTAATAATTTACAAGATGCTTGTAACATAGGATTATTTTTATTTAGTCAACCTATTCCTGTAAGTACTGAACAAATTACTAAACAAAACTTTGAAGATTATATACTTGTACCCACTAGTGTATCGCAATATCCTCCATTTGTTAATAAGTCTCAAAATCAACTAGTTGTAAAAGAAGATATTGCCTTATATGGAAATGCTACATTAGTTCCTAATTATGGTATATCTTTTACAGGAATATATTATACTGATTTTACTAATCAATCACCAGTAGGAATTTGGAGTCTTCCTGCATCTTCAACTCAAATTTCTCAATATTATTCTGAATTTGGTGGTCTTTTTTATCCTTATTTATATATAGAAGTTGATGGTACTAGTACTAGCCCATCAGGATTTTTTAGTGTGACATTATCTGTAAATGGAAATGTAGTCTCTGATGGTACTTTTTTTAATGTAAGTGGACCACAAGCTGCTATAGTTTTTCTTAATAATGAAATTATATATGCTCCTAATGATATAGAATTAACTATCATTGATGGACAAGCAACTCCTATAAATTTTACTTTCCAAGATCAGAATGGAGGAATTCCTATAACAGCAGTATCTATGAATAGAGGATCTGGTCAATATCAAATGGTAGCAACTGGTTCTGCTGGAGGAAATATAGGTTTCTTACAAGGAAGTTTATATAGATCTATTGATTATGGTGCAACGTGGCAAGCATCTTCTACAAATACATTATATTATTGGCAAAGAATAGCAATGTCTGACACTGGTCAGTATATGATTGCTAGTTCATTAAATGGTCCACTATTTTTATCTAGTAATTATGGTGCGTCTTATGATGATATAACTACTAGAATACGAGGAAATGCTACAGAATATTTTGAAGGAACAGGAATGTCTGGAAATGGACAGTATATAATTGTTTGCTATGAATTAGGTAATTCTACCTATACTACAAAGATTTCAAACAACTATGGAGCACCTGGCTCTTGGTCAGTTATTCCAGGAATATCATACAGTGCTTCACCTCCTGTTGGGAGTGGTTACAGTATTCAAGGAGTGGCAATAAGTGACACTGGTCAGTATATATATCTTTCATTTACTAGTGGTTTTACTGGAGAAGTTTATAAGTCATCTGACTATGGTGCTACATGGCAAACAGTATATCCTGGAACTCAATATGTAGTAGATATTAGTTGTAGTAGTGATGGTTCAACTGTTGTTGTAACAGGATCTACTAGTGGTTTTGGTGGAGGATATTTATCAAGAGGATATATGTTTAAGTCTACTAATTATGGAGCATCTTTTACCAGTATTACAAATGGAGACTCTTTAAGAAGGTGGTACAGAGTTGGACAATTATATACATCTACATCTCCTTCTGGATATGGCACTGTAATGACTTATGCAGGTGACTCTCCTAACCAAATAACTTTTCCAGCAGAAACATATCCTGTTGGTGGTGATACTTTAGGATCTGTTATTAATAGTAATCTTACTGGTATGGGACAAAGACCATTTACAGATTGTGCTGTAGGTGGTACAGATGGAGTATATAGATTACTTGGATCAACAACTGGATTATTTAGATCAATAACTGGAGGAGGCTCATGGACTCAACTTTAATATAAAAAACCAAATATAATATGACAGTCTTAGTAACATTAACTTTAGCAGGGACAGACGTAGGTCCCTTCAACCTTTATTCAAATGTAGATGGATATACTACACCATTAGCAACAGGAATAACTAGAGCTGCATTATTGGCAGGGTACAGCCTTACAGGTGTTCCAGACACAGCTTCTGTTATCAGAGCACAATCTACAGGCACTTGTACAAATTTTCTTGATATGCTTTTAAGTGGTGCAACAACCACTACAACTAGTAGCACTTCTACAACAACCTCTACAACTACATCTGTTGTACCATGTCTCACTGGTGACACAAGTGCTGTGGCATCTTGTTTAGGTGGAGAATCAGCGTTGTTCACAGTAAGTGCAGGAAATCTAGCATTAATCACTCCTGGTGGATACTTTAATGGTGGAAGTGGTACAAGAACATATGCATGTTACATTATGAATGCTGCTAATGATACAGTTTTATATACGTTCACTTACACTCAGACAAGCATGAGTCCAGGAACTTGGACATCAACATTACCTTCTAACATCTTATCTGCAGGTAGCTATCGTTTAAGAACAGACACTGTGAACTGTTTCACTAGTTCTGGTTCATTTAGTTTAAATGCTACATGTAGTGCACCTGATTAAAAACCTCTGTTTGTTGGTTTACAGAAGGTCTCCCCTAGGGTTTCTACCCTGGGGGTTTTTTGTTTAAACTCTAACTAAAAAAGTTATTCTATATAATTAAATTAGTTAACAAAATTTTGAAAATGTCAAAAATAATTCCTACCTTTACAGTAATTTTAACTAAACTAAACTACATATGCCTGAAAATCAATCCTTGCTGCAACAGCTAGAAGAGATTCTACACTGGAAAAAAAGTAAAAAGTTCTATGCTGATAAGCTTGGAATTACAGAGTTTGAGGTGGATGAGCTATTAAAAGAATTAAGAAATCAAGAGAAGAGTGAAGAAGATGCTGAGATAGGGAACTATATTGCTGATCTAGAAAACAGGGTTATTAAGTTTACAGAAGATCTAGCTAAGGGTACAGGAGAGGTTGTAGCCAACTTTAGCGAAGAGGTTAAGAGTCTTGATGAGCTTATTGAGAAATGTAAGATAGATACAGAGAAGTGGGAGATAACCAAATATGTTCAAAACTTCTGGGGAAATGGAAACAATCCTCATTGGCAAGTCAAAGCATGGTTAGGGAAGAAGTCTACAGAGCAAGTTTTTCAAGATGTGTTTGTAGACTTTTTAGCTTCATATAAGCCTGTATCTCAAGAAGTTATGAGTCCTAAGGTTGACTTTAACAAACCAAATGGTATGTTAGTTATCAACAAACAAGACTCTCACTTAAACAAATGGGACATAGATGGTAACAATAATGTAACAGATAGACTAGCTAACATTATGTACAAGGTGGAACTGATAGCTAATCAAGCTCAGTTATCCAACAACTTACAGAACATAACTTACATAATAGGATCTGATGAGTTTAACAGTGAGTATACCAATGCCACTACAAAAGGAACTCCTCAACAGAACACACATACATATCATACATCTTTTGAATACATCTGTGGACATGAGGTTTTGATGATTACAATGTTATTACAATATGCTCAAAATGTCAATGTGATCTATGTGGCAGGTAATCATGATGAGTTTGTAGGTTGGCACTTAGTTAACTGGTTACAAACCTACTTCAGAAATACAGAGAGATTAGCATTTGATGTATCTCCTAAGTATAGAAAGTATGTAAGCTATGGTGATTCAGCATTGATGTTTAACCATGGAGATGCTATTAAACCAGCTAAGCTTGCAGCTTTATTCCCAATAGAGTTTAGAGAACATTGGTCTAGTCATAGCAAGTTCTACATTTTTACAGGAGACAAACACCATGAGGTGAGTCATGATTTCAATGGTATAAAGTTTTATCAAATTCCAGCATTTTCAAATGCTAAAAGTCTTTGGGACGACAAGATGGGTCACACAATGTCCAAGGCAGAAGTAACAGGATTTTTAATAGATGACTGTGATGGAATGACAAATATATTCAAACAGTATTTATAATGGCAACATTAAGACAAATGGTTTCAGATGTACGTTCAGTACATAAATTGCTCACTACAGATAATCTAATTACTGATAGAGTGGTTGCGTCTGAAATCAAGAACAACACATTTTTACTAATCAAGCGTGAGACTAATCTCAGAAAGCTTTGGGCTACTGATACTGTATTCCAAACACTTCCTTGTTTGGAAATGGTAGAGGTACCTATTTCTGATTGTTGTGAATATGTGGACCCTTGTCAAGTTGCAAGAAGCAAATATAAGCTTCCTCGTATCAGTGAAGGAAACTATCAATACTTAATCCAAGGTGTTTATTCTATCAACGCTATGGGTGGTAAAGGAAAAAGATTCAAAGAGATTACAATCAATAGATACTTAAATCTATTGAAGCTACCTATTATCAGAGCTGAACAATACTATTGGATAGCTAATGGTGGGTATTTATATATTAACAATCCTCACTTACAATCAGTTAGAATATCTGCATTCTTTGAAGAAGATGTTCCAAACAGTATTTTATATCCTGATGGTTGTAGTTGTGGAAACATTCCCACTGTAACTGATGAGGAATATTGTATTAATCCATTAGACAAAGAATTTGGATGCCCAGGATACTTAATAACACAAGTGTTACAACTTACTTCTCAAAAACTATTATCGACATACTTTAGCATTAAAACAGACCAAACATTTGATGGCATTGATGGACAAGCTCCCAATGCAAAACCAACAAGCTAATGCGTACTAAGATAGACTGGAGAAGCTCTAGTAAAGAAAACTATAGTAACTTTTGTAAGAAACATCCCACCATAAAAATTACATTTGATGAGTGGCGAAACATTATATATTTATATAATGACAATTTTAAAAACTACATTCTAGAAACAGGAGAGAAAGCAAGACTTCCTTTTGGCTTTGGTGAGTTCTCTATTAATAAAAAGAAGAGAAGAAAAACAAAGACAGTTGATGGAAAGGAGATAGTTAACCTACCAGTTGATTGGCAAAAGACAAAACAAAAAGGAAAGATTATCTACAACTTCAACTTCCATACAGAAGGGTTCTTCTTTGGATGGATTTGGTTTAAAGAGTCTACTAGAATTCGTAATATAAATCTGTGGTATTTCAAACCTTCTCGTACCACTTCTAGATTGCTGTCACATTACATAAAAACAGATGATAAATACCAACACATTTATTGTGAATGGAAAAAATAAAAGAACATGGCATACTACTACAGATACAATTTTGTCTCACCTGAACCAATTTATTCAGTTGTTAAGGAAGAGTTAAAATCTTACTTTGACACAGGAGCAGTGGATGATTTGCTTTTCCCTACTTACTTAGACAAATGTCTACAGAAGTTGGGTAGGTCAAGTTATGTCATTGCTGAACAAACATTGGATATTTCTGGCTTTGAGGCTAGACTTCCTGACAACTTCTTTGCTGTTAGGGAAGCTTGGATGTGTACAGAGATACCATCTAACTACCCATATCAAACAGCTAACTCGTTCTATTCTCAAGCTGCTTCTCAAACAACAATACAAGTCTCTCCTATTATTAGTGGAACTGTACCATGTACAAATCCACAATGTACAACAGGATGCCCTACGTGTATGCCTGATATCATCCAAGCAGTATATAAAACCAATCAACAGATTGCTAGATCAATAAAGAGAGAATACTTATTAAAACCAGGTAATATATCTTGTCAAGGTAAGTGTGATGTAAGTTATACAGATGCTTGGGAATTCTACACACCTGCTCCTCCTATACATGAGTTCACTCCAGGATCAGCAGGATATGATAGCTTTGACATTAGAGATAATAAATTTGTCACCAACTTTGGTTGTGGTATAGTTCATATGATATTCTATGCTACAGACTATGATGCTATTGGTAATCAGTTAATTCCTGATAACTATCGTATTAGAGAGTTTGTAGAAGCGTTTATTAAATACAAAGTGTTTGAGACATTGGCTAATCAAATCAATGATGAAACTTTTAATCAAATACAACAGAAGCTAGCATATTACAAACAGTTACATGATGAAGCATTCATTATGGCTTACACTGAAATTAAGAAGCAAGACGCATGGACTAAACAAAGAAGAGTAAGAAATGACTTACAACGCTTTGGACAATATGAATTACCAAATAGAAGCTCAAGATATGGCAGAGGATGGAATAGATAATCAAGGAACATCTAACGTAAGACAAGAATTTAATCTTGGCAGAGTTGGATTAGACATGGACTCTTCTGTAAATCAAATACAGAAGGGTAAGCTTTCTTATGCTCTAAACGCAGCATTAGAAAACTTTGACGCTAATTCTGTAAGCTATCAGAATGAGCCAAGTAATGAAGCTTGCTTAGAGTTTCCTGAAGGCTTTCAGCTTATTGGAACTCATTTCATACAAGAGAAAAACAAACACATATTCTTCTTAGCTAATCCTCAAACAGGAGGAAGTGAGATAGGATATATGGATAACAATGATTGTGTATATCGCACACTTTGTACTCCTATTCCTGATACAGAGTTGATAGTTTGTGCTAACTCAGACTGTTTAAACTTTGATATAAACTATCCAATACACAAAGCTGTACATAAGATTACAAACTGTACCACTGAGATTTATTGGACTGATGGATTGAATCCAAGAAGATATATTAACATTGAGCAAGTTCCATATGTTTTTTCATATGAAGGAGATAGCACTTGTGATCCAACTATTCTAGTAGTAGATGGACAAGGAGTTCTTGATTGTAATAAGTTAGATGTACAACCTAACTTTCAAATTCCTAATATAGAAGTTGCTGACATTGTTGTAGGAGGAGATTTAAAAGCTGGTACTTATCAGTTTGCTATTCAGTATGGTAACTCTTCAGGAGATGCTTATACATCCTACTTCTCTATAACTAATCCTACATCTATTGCTAATACAGAAATAACAACTCCTGATTTTCAATATTCTGTAGGTGAATCTATTGTATTAAATATTACTAACTTAGATGTTACAGGATACTTCCAATACTTTAACTTAGCTGTTATAAAGACCATTAATAATGGTACCACTGTAGAATTAGTGGGAACATATAACATTGAAGAAAGGTCTACATCAATTACTTATACAGGACAGAACACAACTCAGATTCCTTTGAGTCTTGCAGATGTTCTTGAAAAGTTTCCTTATTATGAAATTGCTCAAGATGTAACAAACGTACAAGATGTTATTGTTTGGGACAACTTAACTTCTATTGATAGAATCAACTATCAAAGCGTTGCTAATCAAATACAACTTCAATGGGAGACATACAAACTACCAGCTGGTAATACTTATGCTGATGGTTTTTATACTTCCAACTTAAGAGGATATTTAAGAGATGAGGTCTATGCATTTGAAATTGTATTCTTATTAACCAATGGTAAGCAAACAGATGGTTTTCATATTCCTGGTAGATCACCAATTTTTAATGATTTAACTCCTATTTATGAAACTGGTCCTAATGCAACTCCTGACTTCATAGGTACTGCTACTAATATTGAACCTGTTACACTTTATAAATATAGTCCTAATTGGAAAATATATAACACAGCTAGTGTATCTACAACGTATCCTGTTCCTACAGACAATACTAGGAAGATAGGAGATGCCTATCCTTATCAATCTGGAGACTTTGCATATTGGGAGTCTACTGAGGAGTATCCATGTAACGTAGACGTATGGGGAGACTTAGCTGGTAAACCAATTAGACACCATAAGTTTCCTGATGTTCTTGTAAGTCCTTACTTTGAGAGCCCCACCATTATATATACTGGAGGTCAAATAGAACCTGTAATGCAAGTTGCTAATGCTATCTATCCAATAGGTGTAAAGATAGATATACAACAAGTGACTTTTGCTATTCAAAATTCTAGTTTAACAAATGAAGAGAAGGCATCTATTGCTGGATTTAAAATAGTAAGGGGTAATAGAAGCACAAACAAATCTATTATTGCTAAAGGTATTCTTAGAAATGTAGGTAAATACACTAGAGAAGATCCTAGTGATCCTAATGCTACATACTACTACTATCCTAACTATCCATATAATGACTTAAGTGAAGATCCATTCTTGCTTGAGAGAAACAATGCATACAACTCTCAATGTGATACGTTCTCTATATCAGTGACAACTCCTGGTATCTTACAATACACAAACTGTTATACAGGAGAAGCAGATACACAAGCATTTGATAGTAGCACCACTGAAATATGTTCTATTACACTTCCTGTTGTAAATAGTCCAGGAGCAGCTACGTTTACAAATATTACAACTACTACTTATACAATTACAAATAATTCACCTGTTTTCTCTGTTACATTTAATTATACAGATCCAGTTACAGGAGCATTACAAACTATAATAATAGATGGTTTTGCATTAGGTATAAACACTAAAACATTTAATTCTATCACTGTACCTGTGCGTACAGGAGGATCAACTAATTATAAAATAGTAGCTAGCAACACAAGTGAAAACTTAAATTGTTATCCTAATAAATTAGATGGATTTAATAATCCTGAGTCTGCTTACAGACAAGTATTTAATTCTCCAGAAACATCTTTTGGACAACCTACACTAGGTAATGTTCTTAAGTTAGAGAGTGTATTATTTGGTGGAGGAAGAGCTCATTTTGTTGAAGTGCAGAAACATGCTATGTATAAGCTTATCACTGAACAAACACAAGTTGATGCTTTGAACTCTAGTAAGAGAATAGCTGATCTTGGAGGATTTAGTGCTACAGCATTCTTCACAGCATATCAGACTTACTTACAGATTTATATTAATGGTATTAGTAGACAAAACTTTGCATATTCATTTAACTCTAGATCTAGTTATGACTATAGTGCAGATGTTCCTAATAATCAAAAAATTAAACAAAGACAACTTGATCTAGCTCAATACGTATTCCCAGGTGTGCAGAACGTAGGTGATAATTATGATCTTAATAACTGGAATAGAGAGTCTTCAGTTTATGTTAAAACTATTGATGTTAGAAATGGAATACCTGTATCACCTTTACCATATCCTAATGATACTCCTTCTCTTGTTATAGCAGGTGTAAGTCAAATTAGTGACAATTCAAGATTTACAATTTCAGAAGCAGAAAACTGTGCTAGTCCTGAAGCTCAGAGAGATATCAAAGTAGTATCTTACTATGGTTCTATAAAGGTTATTAATAATGGTCAATATGGACAAATCTATTCATATCAAACTATTGACACAGGATTCCAAAGAATATTCAGTGCAATATCTGCTAATGATCCTGAAGTGATATTTGGTGGTGATACATATATTGGTAAGTTTGGATTTAAAACAAAGCTTCCTTTCTTTATTGACAATAGAGTGAATGCTCCAGATGATTCTGATATATACTATGATGAGATAGGTAATGTAGCTTACCCACAATATTGGTATTCAGCAAGATCTATCTTGTCTGATTTTACTGTAGGCTCTACTGTAATGAAGAACATAATCTCTACCAAAGCACATTATTTTGATTGTCCTAATGATGATATTGTTGACAATGCTACAACAACTACATCAACTACACCTGCTCCAGGAACAGTAACAGCTGGTTCTTTAAATTATGTATATAGTGGTAAGATGTATTTATTTGCTTATGGTATTCCTTACTATTATGTAGAGAGTTCTATTAATGTAGACTTACGTCAAGCATTCAATAACTTAGAAGGTGACTTCTATCCACATGTAAGTTCAGGTATCCCTGATACTTGGTTCCAAGAAAGTAGAGTTCCTATTGCTCTTGATAATACTTATTATTACAATACAACCTTCTCTAAGCAGAATGTAGAGAACTTCTTCTCTCACTTGCCTGCAGATTGGATACAGCAATTGTGTTATAAAAACTTCCCATTCAGAGCAATATACTCTGATAGACAAGAAAGCTATTCTGATAATAGAATAAATAGCTGGTTGATATATCGTCCAATAAGCTTCTTTGATTTCCCTCAAAACTATGGTAATCTTATATCTTTAGATGGTATTCAGAACAGAGCTACATTAGCTAGATTTGAGAACAAGACATTGTTATATGGTAACATGTTAACATTGAATACAAGTAATCCTCAAGCAGCTTATTTAGGTAATCCTTCATTATTCAGCAGTGTTGAACCACCTCCTATAGATTATGCTGAGACAGATCTTGGATATGTTGGTTGTCAAAATAAGATGTTGCTTAAGATACCTCAAGGGCAGATAACTATTGATGCTAAGAGATGTCAAGTATTTTTAATTCAAGGAACACAAGCAACTGATATTTCAGGATTTGGTTCTGGTCTTAATAGATTCTTTACAAATCATTTAGCATTTGAAATACTAAGATACTTCCCAACAGTTAACACAGATAATCATTTCAAGAATATTGGTATTCATGGTGTGTATGATAGTGTATTTGAAAGAGTAATAATTACTAAGTTAGACTATGTTCCACAACCAGGTAAAGAGGTATTTTATGATGAGGTGGTTAAACAGTTTTATGTTGACCAACCAGTAGCTGGTGATCTTGTAGTTAAGAAATATGTTGAGGTGACAGATCTTGAATACTTCTGTAACAAATCATGGACTGTTTCATTTAACTTCAATACAAAAAGTTGGGTGAGTTTTCATACATATCTTCCTAACTTCTATATAGGAGAAAACAGTTTCTTCTATTCTGGATTAAATGAAGGTTGTGATGTCACAGCAGTGGCAGTTGTACCAATACCTTCTCCAACCACAACAACTACAACAACAATAATTATATATTGTAACCTAACTGGTACAGCAGTAGTAACAGGATATCCTTGTCTTTTAGAAGGAACAGCTACAGAACAAACTACTACCACAACTACTACTACTACTCCTCCAAATTGTACTTTAACAGCAGGTAGTGTTCAAGTGAGTTATTTATTGTATTCTGAAGATAGATTTCATTTTAGCAACAGTATTCTTGGAACATGTATTGCTGTAGCAAGTCCTGCTTACTATGAACCAGGAGCATTACTTTTTGATCCTGTAGTAAAAATATTCCAAGATCCACAAGGTTTAGTTCCTTTTCCATATACTTATGTAACTGACACACTATTTTCACCTCCTACAGCTATATATAACTATAATAGCACCACAGGAGTTGTAGGATCATATGTAAGTTCATGTTTATAAAATAAAATAATATGCCATTTTCAGTAATAACATTAGCAGCAGCAGGGGCAGATACAGGACCTTTTGATTTATATTCAGATGATGATAGTTATGCTGTTGCATTTGAAACAGGGGTTAGTAAAGCTAATTTATTGGCTGGATACTACACGTTTGTTCCTAATGCAGCTACTGTAGTTAGAGTTAAATCAGCTAGTGCATTGTGTACAAACTTTGTAGATATGGAAATAACTAGTACTACAACTACAACTACAACACCAGCTCCAATATATAATTACTATACATTTACACCTTGTAATGGTGGTGCAGGAACTGATTATAGAAGCATATTATCATTAGCATTAAACGATGTATACGCATTCCAAGAATCTCCTCCTGACAGAGCTTGTTATACAATTACAGATATAACAGCAGCACCTAATACAAATGATTTACCTACACTATATGGACCTAAAGCTGGAGGATGTTTAGATGGTGATTGTATACAATTATAATTAAAAAAGATGGCTAAAACAGTAATAATAAGATTAACATGTGCAGGTGGCAGAACAGGACCCTTTGATATCTCTGATAACTTAGGGACAGTTTTGGGTACTGATATAACTAAGCAAAATCTTATTGATGGATACACTGTTAGTGTTGCTGATGCTGTTACTACAATAGTTATTCAATCTCAAGGTAAGTGTTCTACTAGTATAAACGTTACTATTGGCACTGCCACCATAGAACAACTTGCTGCTTTAGATTACACTGTGTGTAATACAGGATCTATATGGAAGCATTTAGATGATACAATACATTATAACAAATACTATGGTAATGTAGAACCATACATAATTGAATATCCATTTGCTTATCAAACCTATGATGAGATACTTCAGAATGTTAAAGACTATAGTAAGGTGTATAACTATATACCATCTGTAGATGGAGTGGTTAATGAAACTGCTAAGATAGAGGTTGATAATCAATGGTTTAACAAAGCTGTTCTATACAATGGACAACAGTCTACAGGTATATTAGAACTTGTACCAAAGCCAATCAACAACCTAAAACAATACTTAGCTTACCCAATATATAATGACTTTAGCAAGACTATCACTTATACTAAGTCAGATAACTTCTATCAATATAATACATTCTGGGGATTAGTTAAGAATAAATCATTACCTTTGTTTAGAACAAGTTGTGAATCTTTATCAATAGATAAGATTGTAAATCAAGTGAATATGGATTATGGAAAACGTTCATTTAAGAAAGAACCATTGAGAGCCAAAGATCTTAAGGTGAGACACATTCTTGACAATAGCTCTGAAGCACACATAGTTTCTCAATTCATTGTTGCACCTGCTCAAATCTCTTATAAATAATGGTTAACTGGTTAGACAAATATGAACAAGGAGGCTTAGTCTTAAAGAAAAAGACTAAGGATAACTATGGCAAGAAAGCTAATCCTAATGATGTCCAAGCGTCTGTAGGTCCTGACTTTGTAGGACTTGGATATAACATTAAGGGTAGGGACTATTCTCCTGCATGGGGTGGGCGATTTGCTATGGGTGGTAGCATGCCAGGTGCTGTAGGATTCATGTACGCACGTACACAAGACCCTGCTCCTGCTAATGGCAAGTATACTAAGAAGACAAAAGCAAGTGCTCAGAATGGTAAAAAGGTAGATAAGCCAAATCCAAATGAAAAGAAATATCAAGCACCAGATAAAAAAGAAATTGTAAATTGGTTTAAAAACTATTATGCTTCTCCTTTGTTTAAAGAAAACTTATACAATAAAGGTCTTCCAGATGAGGGAACTAAAGTAGGGAAAGAAACAACAGATGTAATCAATAAATTAAACTTTACATACAATGATCTTGACTCTTTAGGAAATCCAGATATTACTTCATATGATAATGACAAGACTATAAATATGGGTGATCCAAATAAATATTGGAATCAACCAAAGTCTACTGCATTAGCTCATGAACTTGCCCACGTTAATCAAGATGAGATATTAAGTCATCAGCCTAGACATCTACTATACATGCTTAATCGTAATAAAAACATGGATAGAAAATCTGAGGCAAACAGACTATTTTCATTAGCAAATCAAAAGCCTGTTAACCCAGCTATTCCTACAGCACCATATAGATTAAGTGAATTAAAAGAGTGGGTAAAATTAGAAAATAGTGGAAGATCACCTTGGATGCATGATGATAGTATAGGAGAGATAAGAGCAGATGTAATGGCATTAAGATACTTAGCAGCTAAAGAAGGAATTTGGGATGCAGTAACAAATAAACCTGGTTCATTTACTCCTGAAATGTTAGATAAGTTATATAAAATAAAAGACTTAAATACACCTATGGTGACTTATGATCAGTATGGAGTAACACGTAGTATACCTAATCCAGAGAGTTTAAACCCTAATGATTTAAAAAATGTAGCACCTCCTAAAAAACCAGGAATGATTCTTGAGAGACTTAGAAAGAGATACAGAGATAGTGAGTTGATAGACTTAATAAATTGGTTAGCTAAGAACGAAGATACAACTCCTATGGATCAGGCTCAGAATGGTACAGAGATGAAATTCTACCAAGAAGGACTAGACTTCAAACCTAAGACTATATCTAAGAATGGTTCTGCTATTAAAGATGATATGGGACAGTGGGCTCATCCAGGTGAGATAACACAGATAGGTTCTAATGAAATAACAATGAAGGGAGTTGAGTATCCTGTACTTGGTATATCTGATACAGGTGATAGAAAGATGATGTATCCTGGTAAAGATTATAAGTTTGATGGTAATATGGTTACAGAATACCCACTAGCTCAAGATGGTGAGAACATTACCAAAAAACTGAAGAAAGAAGCTGAGGAGAAATTAGAAAGGATGAAGAAGCCTAAGGCTACTGTGTCTCAATACACTCCTAAGAAAGGAGAAGCAGAGAGATTAGATAGAGAGAAGTTACAAAGAATAGCTGATGAAAACAAACCATTAAATAAGTTTGCTAGATCTAAAGCATCTGGTAATCTACAAGATGCTATAGAAGCAGCATTGATAATGGAAGGTGGATTGGCAGCAGGTAAGCTTGTTGGCAAAGGTGCTAAAGCTGCAGGTAAATATCTTACAGAGGAAACAGCTTTAAAGAATGCTTATAAGTTAAATCCTTTAGCATTTAAACCTAAGACAGATGCTTATTATAGAATGATAGGTGAAGGAGGATATGCAGATGCTCTAGAGAGTGGTGTAGTTAGACCTCCAAAAGAACTAGGTCAAGAGTATGCATATTATAATAAAGGATATCCTTTAGATACAAGATTTAGAAACGCTACTGGAAGAGCAGGATATGAAGGGCCTTATATGGCAGAAGTAAAAGGAAATAAAGACTTGTTTGTAAATGATAATCCACAAGGTTTTACTGGACCTATGTTTGATGATCCTATTTATTACTCAAAACAAAATATACCAATTGGTAATTCAGATGTTAAGTTATATAAAGAAAATTGGTTAAAAAGATATAAAGAAGTTTCTAAAAAGGAAGATGGTGGCTGGTTAAACAAATATAAATAAATCATACAATAGAGTATAATATGAAAGACCAAATATTAAAGATTGCTAAAGTAAAGTCTGAGAAGGAATTCTACAAGAAGTATCCTACAGAAGAAGCATTTATGAAAGCTCATGGTAAAGAGTTAAAGAAAGCTGCTATGGGTAAGTCTATGGTAAACAAACAGTTACACCAACTTACAGACTTTGGCAATCCTCCTATTGCTCAATATGGGGGTGCAGTTAATCCTAATACAGGAATGTTTAACATGCCTATGAGTGGACAGTCTGTAAGTCGAGTTGATACAATGGCTGCAGGTTATGGATCAGCTGCTCCTCCTGAAGGGTTTGGTAATGTAGAAGGTGGTGAAGGAGCTGGTGCAGCAGGAGTAGTAGGGGCAGCTATTGGTGCATTGCCAGGAATCATAGGTGGTATCCAAGCAATGGAAGCACAGACAAAATCAATAAATAAAGCATATCAAGCTAGAGAGTTATCAGAACTAGCTTTACAAGCTAGCTCTACAAGAGAGAAAGTTAAACGTAAGTATGTAAGACCAGAAGATAATATTGCACAGCCTGGACAGTTAGGTAATCCTTATGGATCAGGTACAAACTTTTTATCTAAGAATGGTAGAACGATTGGTGGCAATCCTACAGAGATTCAGAACATGTACAATCCTGGTGACATCTATACAGATGCTGGATATGAACCATTAGAGTCTCAGAAGTTAAAACAATATAGACAAGGAGGTGATCTTCCTGAAGCAGCATTTGGAGATTACTTTCAAAGTTCTGGTCAAGCACAGATTGGTAGTGCTGTAGGTACAGCAGCAGGTAGTCTTATAGGTGGACCATTAGGTGGTGCAATTGGTGGACTTATTGGTACAGCAGCTGGTAACTTATTAGGTGGTGCTAAACAAGCAAGAGAACTAGAGGCAGAGAAAAAGAAAGCTGAGATGAACACTCAACAAGCTGCGTTCCAACAAGCTCAACAAAATCAGTTTGGTGCATATATGGAGCAAGGTGGTAAAGTGGATGTAGGTAATGAATATAAGTGGGTTAGTCATACATGGCAACCACAAACAATTGCTAAGTTTGGTGAGTATAATGTTAAAGACTTGTTAAAGCCACCTACAGATGCAGATATGCTAAGAAGTGGTGGTCATTTAAAAGATGAGTATTATACACCTCCTAGTGCAGAAGCATTGTTTACTGGCAGACCTGAGCGAAAGCCTTTAACTATGGAACAGGGTGGACAGATGGCTATGGGTGGTGACTTAGAAGTAATTGAAGGTGGTAAGGCAGAAACTATCTCTTACAATCCTTTCCTACCAGATGGTGGTGAGACTATAATGTTTAAAGGAAGATCTCATGACAATGGTGGTATTCCTATTAACTTTGGTGAGAATGGTGTAGAGGTTGAAGGTGGTGAGCCAGCAGTTAAATTAAGAGATGGTGGAAATGAAAGTAATATGGTTGTCTTTGGTAACATGAAGTTATCAAAGATGGCTGCTGATGAGTTTGGTATCCCAGATGCAAAAGGCAAGAAGTTCAAACATGTTGCTAATGAAATAAGCAAGGTGGAGAAAAAACAAAATAAACTAATAGATCAAGCTACAGAAAGAGCAGACATGACTACAGGAAGTAGTGGTTTTGATCAATTAAAAATGAATACAAGTCAAGCTCAACTTATGGGTGCTAATATGAAATTAAGAAGTGCAGCTATTTTAAAACAAAACCTAGGAGCTGTTCAAAATGCTATTCTTGATACAGCTAGTGAACTAGGTGTAAAAAGTGATGAGTTGGCTCAAGGAAAATTAGTAAAAGAAAAAGATCCTCGTATGATGGCTAAATATGGTAAGAAATTAAAGAAGGCTCAAAGTGGTGACTATGAATATCTTGGTCCTAAAGAAGAAGAGTTTAACTTTTCTGATATAGGTACTGGTGGTGTAATGTCTGGATATGATCAAAATATGAATTACTTTGATCAATCAGGAAATCTAGTAGATCAATCTGGAGATCTTCCTGGAGTAGTTGAAATAGCTGGAGTAGGTGGAGGTGGAGGTGAAGGTGGAGGATTTGGACAAACATTAAAGTCATTAGGAAGTACTTTAGGTAAAGGACTTGAGAAGTATGGTCCTACTCTTCTATCTAATCTAGCACCATTGCTAAGACCTAGAACTAAATTAGGTCTTGATCCTGAAGAACTATATCCTGAATACTTTGCTATAGCTACCAATCAGTTAGAACCTGTACAGGCTCAGACGTTCCAGCCAATGCTAGACACTCCTATGGATATTTCTTTTAATGATCAGCTTAGTGCTATTGATTCTCAATCTAGAGCAGCCATCAGAGCAGCAGGTTCAAATCCAGCTGCCCAAGCAATGATTATGTCTCAAAGCTTAGAAGCTAAGAACAAAGTTTTGGGAGAGCAAACAAGAATCAATGCTGCAAACAAGATGCAGACCTATGATAAGAACAGAGCAATATTGAATGATGCTCAGCTTAAAAACTTACAAATTCTTGATAATCAATATGTTAGACAAGCTCAAGCTAAATCTAACACTAAGGCTCAGACACTTGAAGCCCTTAAATCTATTGCTGCTAAAACTGCTCAGAATAAACTTGAGAATAGAACACTTAATACCTATGAGAACATGTACAACTACAGATTCTCTCCAAGTGGTGTAGCCTATAATACAAATGCTCCTGCTCAGTTTAACATCCCTGGAGCAGGTGGTATAGAAGGTTTAACAGACTTAGATAAAGATAAGATAAAAGAGCTATATGAAAAAATTGTTAGTAGAGATAGGACTGGCAACATTACAGGAAGTAGAGAGAGAAGTCGTACTACAAGACAGAGAAGAAATGGTGCAATTGTTCAAGCTCTAAAAAATCTATAACTAATTAAGTTATAGTGAATTACCAAAAAATGTTATACCTCTTGGTAATTCTAATATTTTAAATTAAATTTGCTAATTATAATACCATGGCATCGTTTACAGATCAAATACAAACATTTAACCCTTACGTCTCCCAGGCTCCTTTGATAGAAGCTATGGTCGCTGTTGGCACTCAAAAGCAACAACAGTATGACCAAGGTGTGCAAAAGATTCAAGGGTATATAGATAACATTGCTGGTATGGATGTTGTCAATGACGCTGACAAAAAGTATTTACAGTCTAAGTTAAATGACTTAGGTAGTCGTTTAAAGACTGTTGCAGCTGGTGATTTCTCTAATCAACAACTAGTTAACTCTGTAGGTGGTATGGCTACTCAAATTGTTAAAGATCCTACAGTTCAGAATGCTGTATACTCTACAGCTAATTATAGAAAAGAATTAGCTAGATTACAGAAAGATATAGAAGAAGGAAAGTCTAGTCCAGCTAATGTTGAGTTTTTTAACAAAAGAGCTGACAGTTGGTTGTCTTCTGACAAAGCTGGTCAAAAGTTTTCATCAAGTTATATTCCTTACTTTGATGTACAAAAGTTTGCTAAAGAAACATTCGATGCTATAAAGCCTGATGGTTTTACAATTGATCAAGTGTATGAAACAGATACTCAGGGTAATATCAAACTTGATAAAGCAGGTAGACCTATTTATTCTCCAGTAATGAAAAGAATGGAGCAAGAAGGTAGAACTCCACAAAAAGTAAAAGAAACATTAGAACAAATCTTTTCTGATGCTAGAGTGAGTCAGCAATTAGATATCTCAGGTCAATATGAATATAGAGGTTACTCTCCAGAGATGTTGACTCAAAAAATCAACTTACAGAAAGAAAGTCTTATCTCTAAATATGATGAGCAGATAAATGAACTTGCTTTACAAAAAGGCACAGGTAAAGATGTCCAAGCTCAGATAGATCAACTTGAGTTAAGAAAGAACAATATTAAAAGTCAGTATGATGATATAATGACTGTAGCTCAAGATAATCCAGATTCTATCAGATCTCTTTTATATAAGGATGATGTTAAAAGTAGATTCACCACAATGTTTGGTGAGATGAAAACTAAAGAAGCATTAATGGATAACCCAGGTTGGAATGCTAACTTCAAGTTACAACAAGAAGCTAATGAACAATCTAGATGGGCTCAAGGAATGGCATGGGATGTTAAGAAGTTTAATATAGGATTATCAGAGGCAGAGAAAAATCGTAACTTACGAATCCTTCTTGCTCAAATGAAAGGAACCAAAGGCAAAGGTATTGATACTAATGGTGATGGTATTCCTGATGATTTTGGAGCAGGTGCAGGTTTTGAACAAGGAGATATGCCAGGTAGTGTTGATCTTATTGCTAGGTTTGAATCAGAGTTAACTAATGCTGCAGATGACTTTATTAATGCTTCTGATAACTTTATTTGGAATGCAGGTTTTTCTAAAGTGCCTGGAAACCAAGCTAAGCTTGATTCTATGATGAAGCAAGGAATTGGTAAAGACCAAGCTATTAAAAACTTACTTGATAATACAGCATTTTTAAATAAAGAAACTCCAGAAAACTTTAGAGCTAGATGGGGAGATAAATCTACAGTGGCTTATAACAAAATGACTGCTGAACAGAGGAAAAAAAATCCTGATCTTCAAGATGCTTACTATTTATATGGTGAATCAAAAAGAAACTATGATGTATTAAATACTGTTAAAACTAAAGTTAACGAGGTTACAGGAAATATACTAGGAAAGGATGTTGATAAGACAAAAGTAATTGAAGGAATTAAACCTGTTACAGGTTTCATTAAAGGTAAACCTGTTCAACTTACTCCAGAAGACTTTTATGATATGGCAATTTATCTAAAAGGTAATGCGTCTTCTGTTGGATTTTTGAATGATAAAACTGCAAGAGAACAAGCTAAGAAAGCTGAAGCTAGATTAGACTTAAGAGGTAAATCAGAATTATTACCTATATTATTAGAACAACAAGGTAAAGGTAAAGGAGGACTTATAACAGGTGCTATAAGAGGAGTTAAAGCATTGGTAGGTTTAGCAAAAGCAGGAGGACCTGTTCCAAACATGGGTGCAATGGATCTTGTTGATTTATCTCAAGTTAATAAGATATATGATAAGTTGGGAGATGATTATGCAGGAGCTTTAAAAACAAAAGCAGATGTTGTAAAACAATACTATAACATTCAGCCAAACTTAAAAGCTGGTTTATTAACTGGAGATGCTGGTGATGATAAAGTTATGGTAGATAAGATAACAAGATATGCTGCTAATTACAATACAGCAGGAAAGAATCTTTCTCCTGACTTCAAAGCATTTGCTTCTAATGTTGGTGGTAAAGATGTTACTTATGAAGCACAAGTTATTACAGGTCCTGGAAGCAAACCAGTAGTAGAGATTGTAGCATATGGTGGAGAAGATAATAAGAGATTAGGTGGTATGATTGTAGCTGATGATGAATCTACTAGACTTGGTATTAATCCTGCAACATTATATGAACCAAAGCAAGTAACTAATCTTAGAACTTATATCCAAGCAAATGGTGACCAAACTTCTAAGGGAGACCCTAAAGAAAAACAAACTTACATACAAGGAGATAGTTATCTTAAGACTCCTAATTTTATAAACTTAAAAGGAAGTGGCTACGATGCAGCTGCTAACATTACATATAAAAATGGTTTATATTATGCAAACATATTTGGAAGCGATGGCAGAAGGTCAAACATAATGACCATGCCTGGTAGTCCAAACTTGCAAGCTGTTCTTCAGAACTTAACAAATAACGTAAACGCACAGTGGATTGAAGCACTTTTAACTGAAAGATAATGCCAGATAAAATAGTAAACTTAGGAGGTACAATTGAAGGTTTTCCAAATACACCTGTAGTAAATACAGATATTAGACAATCTAAAGGACCTACTCCTTCTATAACTGATTTGTATACACAAGGACTAAGCACTGTTAAACCAGCAGGTGTAAAGGCTGTTCCTACGTCCAATATATATATTGGAGAAAGATATGCTGCTGTTAGACCTGGTGAAGACCTAGAAGAGATGTATGGTCAGCAACAATCTAGTGCAGATAAATGGAAGAATGGTGCTATTAAGTTTTTTGGTACTGCAACTGCTTCTCTTGTTTCTGGTACAGCTGGTCTTGTTTATGGTGTGGGTTCTGCTATAAAAGATGGAAAGTTTTCTAGTCTTTATAATAATGATTTGACTAGAAAGATGGATGAAACATTTATCCAAGGTTTAGACAATACTGCTCCTAACTATTACACTACAAAAGAAAGAGACTCTGACTGGTGGTCTCCTGATAATATCTGGACTGCTAACTTCTTCTCAGATAAGCTGATGAAGAACTTAGGTTACACAGTGGGTGCTTTAGCAGGTGGTGTGGGTTGGGCTAAATTATTAAAAACATTAGGTACAACAAATGCGTTGGTTAGAGGTGGTTATGGTTTAGAAGCTGTAACTGCTGCAGAAAATGCAATGCAAGCTGTTCCTAAAGTAAATCAATTTGCTGCATTTGATGGTGCTGTTAATTCTGTAGCACAGAAGTATTTAAAAACACCTTTAGCTAAGATACTAAGTGATCCTGAAAGAATTGTTGCTTCTACAATGGGTACATTTGGTGAAGCTTCATTAGAGGCTTTACAGAATGCAAATGAGTTTAGAAAAGGAGCAATAGAACAATATGTAAGAAAGTATGGTAAAAATCCTACAGGTGCTGACTTAGAAGAGATTGATGACTATGTAAGTAGTGTTGGTAACTTCACTTGGGGAATGAATACTTTATTATTAACTGGCACAAACTATATTCAACTTCCAAAGATATTAGGTTCTTCTAATAGAGCTGATAAGATGTTACTTAATCAGATTGAAAAGAAAGGACAAGGTGCTGCATTCACAGAAGTGATGCCAGCTACTAAGTTTGGAAAGGTGTTACAAAGATCAAAGGATGTTTCAAAACTATTCTTTGCTCCATCAGAAGCATTTGAAGAAGGTGCACAGTTTGCAATCCAAGTAGGTACAAATGATTATTTTAACAGAGCCTTTAGAAATAGACAAGGAACTCAAGACTTCTTGACTGCTCTAAATGGTACTATGGGTAATGTACTTGGTAAAGGGGTAGAAGAAACTATATCTACTAAAGAAGGTTTAGAGAGTATATTGATTGGTGGTCTTTCTGGTGGTATTCAAAGAGCTAGAAATACAATTCAACAACAAGGTATATTAGGTACAGGAGGATTAAGAAGAGCTAATACAGATATTGCTCTAGGTGCTTTGAATCAAAGTAATATTGAAACTGTACTTGGAGACTATGCTAGATACATAGGTATTGGTATTGGTTCTCAAAAGGCTAGACAACAAGCTATTGTAAATAATGATAAGGTTTCTGAGAAAGACTTTGAAAATGATTTCACTCTATCTTACATTATGCCAAGAGTTAAGTATGGTAAGGTGGATTCTATTGGAGAAGAACTTTCATACTACTCTCAACAATCATCTACAGAAGAAGGCTTCCAACAATTGGTTGCAAATGGCATTGTAAATGCTGGTGAAAGTAGAGAAGATTTCTTAGCTAGAATTACAAACGTTGCAAGAATTACTAAGAACATTAATGATCTTTATGATTCATTAGGTAGAAAATATAGTAATCAACCTGGCTATACATCAGAGATCTTAGATAAGATGGTGTACTCTTTAGCTAAGGTGGGTAGTTATGATGTACGTATCCCTGAAGTAAACAATCTATTGTTCATAGCAGGTGTAAATACACAAGACATATTACAAAGTGTTATCAAGGAAAACAAACCTAACAAAGAAGCTGTAGAAGAATCATTGAAACAAATCAATGAGATGGATGTAACTTCTGAGACTAAGGATGATCTTAAGACAGCATTGTCTGATATCATTGAGTTAGGCTTACGTAGGAAAATGTTTATTGATGAGTATGATGCTATCAAGGCTAATCCTACAGAATTCCAATTCAAGCCTGACGTAGAGTTTGGTGCCACAGAAGAAGTGCCTGTAACAGTTACAGAAGAGGAAGAACAAAAAGTTACTCCAGAAGGACAGATTGAATTGTTTCCTACAAAGAAAGAAAGAAAACTAGAGGTTGGTAGAGAATACTTCTTGAAACAACCTGTTAGAAAAGAAGACAATACACTTACCCTAGCACCTAAGATTAAGGTGTTATCTCAAACATTAGGTGGTGAGTTTGAAGTGCAGTTGCCTAGAGGTAATGTGAGCTTCTTAACTCCTGAAGATTTTGCAAAATTAGACTTAGCAGATGAAGGTGCAGCGTCACCAGAGCTTAGAGATATAATGGAAGCTGCTATTGATAATGTATTATCTACTTCTGAGTTTGCAGGTGTAACACTTCCTGAGGGAGAAGATAAGTTAGCATCTCTTAACTCTTTAAACAACGCACAATTAGTTGATGCTGTTGAGACTGAGTTCAATGCACTTTCAGAAACATATCTGAAAGAACAAGCTGATCTTCAAGCTAATAGAGAGAAGATGAACGCTGTAGCAGATAAGATTAAATCTGCACAAACTGATATTGCTGCTACATCTGGAGTTGTCCCAACAGGCAACAATGATGAAGACTTAATGAACACTCCTAGTTCTAAGGAGACTCCTAAGAAAGATGCAGGTATATTGTTTACCTCTTCTACGTCTGCCTCTGTTGACTGGGAGAAAGTATTAGCTCCTAATGTTACACGTTATAATGAGTTTATAAACAAGGTAAAGACCTTTAAGAATAATAAGAACATCAAAGCTATTGTTGTCACTCAGAAGCAAGAAGCTGCATTAGGACTAGCTGGTCTTGGTGAACTATCTTTTAGAGAAGGTAACTTTGATACAGATTTGTTAAATGATCCTATTGAAGGATTTATTGGTCTTGTGTTTGTAGAAGATAAGAAAGGAGAAAGACAATTTATAGATAAGAATGGTAATCCTATTGGTAAGGTGGGGGAGCAAGTAGAATTAAACAAGGTGGTATTTACAAGCATGCCTGCTGCTAAACTAACTAATAGTAAAGGTGAACCTAGAAATAGAGCTGGTCAAGAAGAACAAGCTGCATTAGAGTTAGCAGCATATGAAGTATATCGTAAAGACTTAAGAGAGGCTGCTGAAGAAGAGTATCCAATATTTAACTTTACTCCATCTAAAGGTATTGCTATTACAGATGATGTTAAGAAATCTGTAGGTGGTGTTCTTGTTCCTGAGAATCAGATTGCTACACAACAAGTATTGACTGTTGTGACTAAAGGAGGTGTTGACCATGTAGATGGTATAACTTATAACTTTCCTAATGGCAGACCTGTATTCCAAAGCCAAGATACATTAGAATATCTAAACAATTCTAACTTAACTAAAGACCAAGCAAGTGCAGTTTATAATGTACTCAAAGCTATGTCTAATGAAGCTAAGCAACAAATTGTTGCTAAGAAGCCAGTTAAGTTTAATGAGATATATAAGAGATTTTTACAAGGTGTTACATTCTATACCAACGCAGATGCTGTAGCAAAAGGTGTGGGTGAAGGAAGTAGCAATCGTATTTATATAGAAGGATCTGTATTGCATATTGGAAGCAACACATATGACTTTGCTAATATAGAAAAGCAAGAGATCCCTATTGTAAGTGATTTACAAGGAGTGTTTCATAATGTAAATAGCTTCACAGTTAACTTAGGACTAGGTGAACCATTTGTAGAATTCTATGTAGACGCTGCTGGTAAGTTAGCACAAAGAAGCTGGAAGAACTATCAGTCTTATTTGTTAGCAAGTAAGAACCCTGATGGATCTGGACGTATAGCTCCTTTGACAACCACTGTGGCTAAACCTACAGAGGCTGTTCCTTATACACACAAACAAAAGTATATCATTCTAAATGGCTTAGAACTTCCAAAACAATCTGTAGCTAAACCTGCAGAACCTGGAGTGGAGACATATAAGTCTAATGTAGGTGATGTTACATATACAGTTACTACAGACAGTAAAGGTGACTTCACTGTAGATTTAGTTGGTGAGAATCCAAACATCCAAAAGATTGTAGACAACCCACAATTAATGGCTGTTGCTACACAACAGTTGAAAGACTTAGGTAAGTTTGATGAGTTAGATCAACCTATTCAAACTGCTGCTAAGTTTGCTGCTGAGGTTATTACAGCTAAGTTATTAAGTGAAAGAAAAGCTGCAGCTCCTGTTGTTGAAGAAGAAGTCATTACTCCTGACCAACCTAAGAACATCAACATTGGTGATGCTGAATATAGAAGAATTGGTAGAACAGATGTAGATAGAATAAGTGATGCTGAGCTTGCATTGTTTAAAGAATGGCACGCTAAGAATGCTAAAACTATTCCTTACGAAGTGTTAGAGAATGTTATTAAGATTAATAACACAGAGAAAGCATGGGGAGCATTTGAGAATGGTGTAGCTAAGTTCTTTAAGGGAGCTCAGAGAGGTACAGAATATCATGAGATATTTGAAGGTATCTGGAAAGGATTCTTATCTCAAGGAGAACAACAATCTATCCTTGATGAGTTCAAAGCTCAAACAGGTTCTTTCTTAGATAGAGAGTCTGGTAGAAGAATAGATTATGCAAACGCTACAGATCAACAAGCTAAGGAAAGAATAGCTGATGACTTTGCTGAGTTCAGACTTGGTAAGTTACCTGCTAGAAACCTTACAGAAAAGATCAAGAACTTCTTCAAAGCTATTGTGGATTTCTTCAAATCATTTGTAAATAAACCTACATTGAAAGAAGACTTATTCAAAGCTATAGATACAGGTGAGTTTGCAGATAGAACACTTCCTGAAACTGTTAAGAATCAAGCTGCTGAGTATAGAAAGATTGAAGGTATAAATGCTAAACAAACTAATGAGTTTGTACAAGACATTACAGCTAGAGTGTTTGGTGAGATATTTGCTAACAACAGCTCTTTGTTTAATATAGAAGATATTACAGCTTTTGATTTATTTAATAGAATCAAGGAGAAATACATACAGAACAATGTTATAGGTGACAATCCTGTAACACAAATCACTGAGAATCAATACGCTAAGTTAGTTGAAAGAACTAAAGAGTTCTTAAAGACATACAGAATTGAGTTTGATGAAGATAGTAGAGTTACAGTTAATGATGATGGAGCTAATAGAAAAGACTATGCAGCTGAAGCGTTCACTGTTAATTTCAAGAAGTCTTCTCCATATGCTGTTAAGTTATTGATTGGTACTTTGATTAAGACAAAAGGTTTGAATCAAGAAGCAAGTGCAGTACTTAAACGTCCTGAAGCTGATACATCTAGTATTGGTGGACTTAAGCTATTGCCTTTCAATCAAGCGTTCACAACTTTGATGAATAGACTTTCTAACACAAGAAGTATCCCTGAGTTTGTATCTAAGCTACATGAATTAGCTAAACAAAACAGTGACTACGTTAGATTGTTTGAGCGTTTAGGTGGTAACCTAACCACTGGTCAGATTGACTTTGCTAGCTACCAACCACATGACATTAGATTGTTTACTAACTTCTATCAGGTGTTTACAAAACAAAGACCTGATGCGTTGGCTATGTTCATGGATGGTAATAACGTATACACTGCTCCTGCTAACCAAGCTTCTGCTATTGCTGGGATAAGATCTGAGTGGATAGAGAACATGAAGACTAAGGCTGAACAGCCTGGTTCTATCATTAGCTATAATGGAAGAGTATACAAAGTTAAGAAAGAAGATTATAACATTAAATTTCCTGAAGACAAGGTAGCGTTCTTAGGAGAGTTGGGTATAGAATTCCCAATGGCTGTATACAATAAGGTTAAGAACAAGAAAGCTTTCTCTGACGCTGTAAGTGGTATTAAGTTAGGTCTTAGTAAGACAGATGAGTTGATGAGCTTTGGTGGTAGAAAGCTTGGTATTCGTACACAGTTAAATGAGTTAGCTAAGTTATATACAGTAGCTGCTTCTCCTGCAGAAGACAGCACATACTTTGGTGTAGATGGTAATAGAATACAATCTGACACAGATGCAAACTATCCTTCTTTATTAGAATACGTATTTAACTCTTCTGATACGTTAGAAGAATTGAAGCAAAACATGCCTCAATTAAATGATGTATTCTCTACAAACAGCCAAGTCTTAAAGTTAGGTGGTAAGTTCTTTGATGAAGAAGGTAATAGAATTGCTGAAATCAAGTTACAATACATACAAGGAGTTAAGGATATTGTAAACAATGATGGTCAAACAACATCTTCTCTAAGCATAGGTGATAGGTACATTACAGAAATGAACCAAAACTTAGATGGTAGATATTATGTATTAATCCCTGCAGATAGTTCTAGAGAGTGGATGATGGACTTAGGTAATACAATTGCCTACACAGATGTAGCTGCTGGAAATGTAGATACATTGTTCACAGATGTATTCTTAGGCTATTTAAAAGATGAGATTAAGTTAGCTCAAGACAGCACTAACAGAACTAAGCTTAGAAATGTAGGAGATAAAGCTACAGAACTTAGATTCTTAAAGGATATGCTTCCTGCTAACTTGTTAAAGGAGATAAATACTCTTATTGAGAAGAGAGCATCAGAAGCAGAGATTAATGATTTCATTTCTAAGAATCGTGAGGATAAAGACGAACAACCTGGTTTAGATTCAAGTATTTTAGAGTCATTAGATAACACTGTAACTAAGACTAGACAAAACTTAGTAGAAACACAAAAGGTTATTGCTAGTAAAGAAGCAGGTAGTTTCTTAATGCCTGAAATAGAGAACAGATTTACTGAAAAAGCTGGCTTAAATAAGTTTGCCTTGACAGATCAAGACGTTAATAATGTTATCAAGTTTGCTAATGCTAACTACATGATTAACAACGTGGAGTTCCATAAGATTTTGTTTGGTGATCCATATCAGTTTGAGATTAAGGGCAATCAATTAGATGAGACTAAGCGTATTAAGTCTTTCTTATCTCCAAGAAGAATCACTGTAAACTCTGATGAGTTTAACAACTTATTCAATAAACAATATAATACTGTAGCTGGTGTTGAGTTAACTCCTAATGACTATGGATATCATGAGCATAAAAACTTTGCTAAGACATTCACAGCTGCTGACGTAAATGTAACAGATAGTTTCTACCCTAAATCAAATGAAGCAGATGCTGCTTCTTGGATTATGGATGGTGCGTTTAAAGAAGTGAAGTTAAAGAATGGTCAATGGTCTGATGAGGCTGAAGCATGGCATCAGTGGCAAATGGCTTACACAAGACAGAACGTTCCTGGCTACACTTACAGAAGTGAAGCATTGCGTAAACATGATGAAGCGTTAGTAGAACAACCTGAACCTTTATATGTTACAGATGTATTGAAACCTATTGTATCTGGTAACAAGTTTGGTAAAGCAAACTTTGATCTAGTACTAGATAAGTTTTCTCAAATGCCTTTATACTATAAAGCTATAAAAGGAACTAACCTTGGCAAATTCTATGAGAAGATGTTCAAGGAAGGATATGACTATGCTGTAGTAGTTTCTGGTAGAAAGGTGGGAGCTGAGAAGTTACATAAATTATACAATGAAGATGGTAGCTTTAATGAAGAACCATTTAATAATACAATCAATGTTGGCTGGGATAGTTATGGTATCCAAGTAGAAAATAGCTATGACAAAGACAGCAAACAAACTCTTGGTTCTCAGTTAACTAAGTTGTCTACTGTTGACTTATATAATAATGGTAAGGCTAATAATGAAGCTGCTAGAAAGGCAGTAGAAAAGAATACAGAAGTATTAAAAGAGATGTTACTTAATGGATATCAAGAGTTATTAAGAAAGCTTGGTATTGAAGACCTAGGTGACAATTTTGTTGTTAAAGATAAAACTGTTGTAGCTGATACATTGAGACAAGAGATGCTTAAGAGAGAAATGTCTGAGAATGGTATTGATAGTATATCTATTGATCCAGAAACTGGAGAGTTTTATATGCCATTCGAAGCATCTACAAACTACATTCAAATCAAGAACATCTTGTATTCAATTGTAAATAAGTCTATTGTATCTCCTAAGGTGAATGGTTTCCCTGCTGTACAGGTTCCTGTAACAATGTGGGAGAAAGCTGGTGAGTCTAGAGGAGAAGGATTAAAAAAGTCTGCTCTTAAGTTCTACACTAAAGAAGATCCATACATGGAAGTATATCTTCCTGCATGGTTCAAGAAACAATTACCTAAAGGTAAGACTGATGAAGAACTGATTAAGTTATTAGAAGGATCAGAGATATTAAAGGGTATAGGATTTCGTATTCCAACACAGGGTTTAAACTCTGCAGAGGTATTTAGAATCAAAGGTTTCCTACCTGAGTTTATGGGTAAGACAATTGTGGTTCCTTCTGAGATCACCACAAAAGCTGGATCTGACTTTGACATAGATAAATTAAATCTATACTTAAAGAACATATATGTAACTCCTTCTGGAGAGATTAAGTCTGTACCATTCTTTGGATATGGAGATCAAGCTAAAGAGGCTATCAAGAAGTTTATTCTTGAAGAAGACATCAAAGCAATGTTAGATATCAATAGTGAAATCTCTGGAAGCAGAGTTGATGACTATGGTACATTAGCAGATAAGCTATACAAGCAATCGCTTGAGAATGAATACTTTAGATCTATCGAAGCATTGTTAACTCTAGAAGAGAACTTTGATAGATTGACTTCTCCTAATACAGACAAGACTCTTAAAGATATTGCTAATGATTTAGATATATTAAGAGGGGAGAATGAAGGTGGTATCAAGAACAGATTGTTAGATAGAAACTACATGACTAATCAAAGACATGCGTTCTTGACTGGTAAGAGATGGATTGGTATTGCTGCTGTAAACATTACAGGTAATTCCCTTGCACAGAAGACAGACGTGTTTGTAGAGAATCCACAAACAGAAATGGCTTTACAACATAATAAGTTTACTGATGGTGGCTTTGAGCATATATCACTTTCTGGTATGTTAGATCAAGCTGGTAAATATATCTCTGATAAGTTATCAATGTATGCGAATGCTTTCGTAGATATTGCTAATGACCCATACATCATGAAGATTATTTACAGCAATAGAGTTGTAGGTACATTTGTGTTGTTAGAGCGTGCAGGTGTTCCTATGAAGACAGTGACTATGTTTATGAATCAGCCTATTGTAAGAGAACATATCAAAAACTTAGATGCTAATGGTGCTCCTAGATATGCAATAAGCAATGCTGATTATATTAAACAGGCTAAGATAAACTTCCCTGCAAATCCAAAAGCTATCCAAGCAGCTACAGTTGCTGAAGGTAACTTTGAAGATAACATATCTTCTTATGCTAAGAATACAATGACTGAAGCTCAGAATGCTGAACAACACAAGATACTGAATGAGTTCTTATCTTATGTTACCCTAGCTGATGAGAACTTCAACTTCACACAGGCTATCAATTATGATACCACTACGTTTAGAAATGCTGATGACTTCTATAGAAAAGAAATGATGACTGATCGTGCACAAACTAAAGGTGCTATTAGTTCTCCAGAGAAGGTTTTAGAAAGCTCATTCTTAGGTACAGAAAAAACTGTGTTAGATCAATCTAATACAGCGTTGGGTGCTATCCTTAAGTTTAACCAATCTGAATTCAGAGGAGTGCTTGAGAATACTATTCAACAATATGCTGAGAAGTTTTACATGGCTAAGGATACATTTAATAGAGTGGCTGAAAAAGCTACAGCAAGCCTACTTGATTATATTATTCAAACAGGTAGAAAGAACGCATTGAATATCAGTGAGTTATCTTTTGGTCCAGAGTCTGTAGCAGTGAAGTTAGAAGAAGCTAAACAAAAATATCCTAATGTACAAATACTACAAGACTTAGTTGTAGTGTCTGCAGAAAGACCAAACAGTCCTAAGACTATTAAGCTTAAAGCTAATGTAAAAGAAGCTTATGACGAGAACATGTATATTGGTATGATGAGAGAGTTAAGAGACAATCCAGATACTAACCAACTATATAAAGATCTTATCAAAGTAGCTATCATACAAGGTACATATCAATCTGCTGTGTCTATCAAGAATATTATTCCTATTGAAGACTATTCTGCAGAGGTAAAGAATATTGTAAACACAGCTGTGGTAGATACAAACATTCAAGAGTTTGCTAACAACAATTGGTTCCAAAGAAACAATTGGAAGAATCCAGATGTCACTCCTGCTATTGCTCCTTATATTGATGAAGAGTCTGTAACAGAGATTGGTGAATTCAAGAATCAAATAGTTTCTCAATACAAGTTTTCAGGATTTGTAGAAATCCCAGAGATTGGAATTGGTGAAAATGATAAACTTGTACTATCTGTAGGAGAAAAATCTAAAGCTGCTGGCTATGATATGATAACTATCCCACGCATTATTACTACTAAGTATGGTGAGATGATTGACTTCATGACTGGCAAGACTATTACAAGAGCAGGCTATGCAGAATTAAAAACTAAGGGTGATCCTATTATTGGACAAATGTTTGGTTATCAGAAAGTTAAGTTTGTAAGTGGTGAAGCATTAAGAACATATAAAGGAAAGTTTGTATTTAAGATGGTAAACTTATATGGAGATGGACAATTCACTTCTGAATATTATAAATTCAACAAACCTTCTGAGCTAGATAATAATACAGGCAAGGTGAACAATGAAATCCCTAATTCAGAAATCATAAAATACTTTACAGGTATTGTTGAAAATGAATTAAATTCGCAACCTGAAACAGAAACAGATCTAAGTACTAAAGACTTTAAATGTAAATTCTAATGAGTTGTCAAACAGGTATAAAAACTGCAGTTGAGAAATATGTACAGAACAAGCCTTACTTGAACTTTGATGGTAAGGACTTTATAGAAGTGAGGACATCTCCTAGAGAGAAAGTTAATCCTGAAAACTACTATGGAGTATCACGTTCTGTGGCAGACACTCTTAACAAAGCAATCAATTCTGAAATTGCCCTAGGGAAAGTATTCTATCCCAAAGCATATTCAGATAAGATAGGAGTTATTATTGCTCCTACAGTGAAGCAGTTGGATGCTTTGAATGCAAAAGATGCAGCTGAGCTTGACCAAGCTTTGGCTGAATTAGATCTTGAGATACCTGAGGCTAATAGACTAGATCTTGAGAATGACACTACGTTTGGTGTCAACTCTGATGGAGATAGTATTTTATTACAAACAGGAGAGATACCTGCTTCTAAAGCAGCCCCTCAAACTGTAAGTCTTGTTAAAGATCTTTTAAATAGAATAGGTGTAGATATTAAAACACTACAAGCCATAGAGATAGATGGTATTAAGCAAGATGTAAATGGTGTTGCTGACATCATGCAAAAGCTTGTAAAGGTAACTCAAGGTAAAGAAGATGTAGCTCTTACAGAAGAAGCTATGCACTTTGTTGTAGAAATACTAGAGCAAAAGAACCCTCAGTTATTTAATAGGTTGCTAGGAGAAATCAATAGCTACAAAATGTACTCTGATGTCCTAGCTACATATGGTAAGTATAAACAATATCAAACTGCTGATGGCAAACCTAACATCAGAAAGTTAAAAGTGGAGGCTATTGGTAAAGTTTTAGCTGAGACTATTATTAAAAAGAATGAAGGTTCTACAGAGAAGCCTGAGCTATTAGCTAAGGTGGAAGGTTGGTGGAACCAAATAGTTGACTTTATTAAAGGATTATTTGTTAAGTCTGGGTTTGATCAAGCAGCTATGATGGTATTAGGTGGTGAAGAAATTGGAACTGTAGATGATATTAGAAATGCTGAAGGTGTGTATTTCCAACAAAACATCAATTCTCAACAGGCTATAATTGATAAGCTAAGATTTACTAGTGATCAGATTACAAAAGATGACACTGGTTATTTAATCAATGGTAATAGAATCAAGAGAAGAGTTACTGACTTTGTTAAGGATTGGTATAGCACAAGATTTTCTAACAAAGACTTAACTAAGTCTGAGTATGATCAAGCTGTAGATGATCTTAAGAAAGAAAAAGGTACAGCAGGACATGCTGATATTGAACACATGCTTAAAAACTATTTTTTAAATGAAGATGGTACATTAAGACCTGAGAATGAAAGACCTGATGATAATGGATATGTATCTCAGTTAAATCCTAAGAACAAAGACTTGTACACTATATTAAAGAAAAACATGGCTGCTCGTTTGGAACAATTTAACAAAACAGCTCCTGGTACTAAGTTTCTTGCTGAGATGACTGTATATGATGCATCACGTGATGTAGCTGGTACTATAGACTTTATTGCTGTTACTCCTGAAGGAAAGGTGAGCATCTTAGACTGGAAGTTTATGGACCTTAATGTTCAAAGATATAAAGATGTTCCTTGGTATAAGGTTAGTGGTTGGAGACAACAAATGAAACAATACAAGTCTATTATAGAAAAGGGATATGGTGTTAAGCCAGAGGACTTTGAACAGACAAGAATGATTCCTATCAGAGCAATCTATTCTGGAGCTATTCCTAAAGAAGGTGTGCTACCACAGTTAACAGGTGTTCAGATAGGAAATGTAGATTTAAAGAAAGAAGAACTGGCATATTTATTACCTGTAGGATTAGAAACTGAGAAGACTGGTATTAAGAAGGTGGATACTTTGATTGAGAAGTTGAATAAGATATATGATACTATATCTTCTAAGAAAGCTACTCCTGAAGAGAAAAGAAATAAGGCTGAGTTGTTAAACTCATTGTATGAGTCTATTAGACAATTACAAATCAGACAGAACGTTGAGCCTCTTGTTAGACAAGCTAAGTTATTAAATGCTGATGTTCAAAGAGTTATAGATACATATAACAATGAGTGGAAAGGTAAGGATGCTGGATCATTCACAGACAAACAAAAGAGTGAACTATCTGACAGAATCCTATCTTATGAAACCTCTCTAATGGTTTATACATCTTTGGCAACAGACTTAAAGAGTGTGTTTAAAAAAGACATGTCTGAGAAAGATCAAGCACTGTGGCAAGATATCAGAGACACTGCAGAAAGTGCAAATGAACTTGAAGCAGATCTTGAAGAAGTGAGAAAAGACTTTGCTGAGAACGTTATCGCTAAGGATGCAAACGTTATGGACTATTTAAAACCTGAGAAGGTTATTAAAGGGTTTAGTAAGTTGTTTAACTCTACGTCTGTAATACAGCTTAAGTCTACTGAGATTTTATATAAGATGGCTAACAGAGCCTTTGGTCTTGCGTCTATTGAAACGTCAGAACAAGGAAACAAACTTTTAGCTATTAAAGAGAAGTATGATAAGTGGGCTAAGTCTAAAGGACTTACAAACAAAAACTACTTTGACATCATCAAGAAGAAGGGCAAGAATGAGTTGATAGATGAATATAGTCCTGAGTTCTACAAAACTTTAAAGAGTAAGATTGCTGAGAAAGATACACAATGGGTTAGAGATAACATAGACGTGTCTGCTTACAATGAATTCTTAAAAGAACAAAAGGAAAAAGAACTTAAGAGAATAGAAGATAAGACTAGATTTGGTGATGAAGAGACTATAAAGAAAGATAAGAAAAGAGAGATTGCTGAAACAAATGCTTTGTATAATACATCAACATCTGATTCTCCTGGTTGGTTATTGTATGATCTTACTAAGAAGTTTCCTAAGAAAGAAAATTGGCAGTCTGAAGCATGGAAAGAACTTAACAAAGCAGAGAACAAACCTGCCAAAGAATTCTTTGATTATATTAGAGAGAGGAATGAATACTTAGATCAGATTGGTTACATTAACAAAGCTGATGCTAGAGTATTTTTACCTTTCATAAGAAAGAGTCTTACAGAGAAGATTGTAATGGGTGGTGATTTTAGATTGGGAGAGTCATTCCTAAGAAACATTACTATTACAGAAGGTGACGTTGGCTATGGTCAAATAGATCCTATTACTAAAGAGCCAGTATATTCTATTCCTAAATATTTTACTAGAGAAACTGTAGAAGAAGCAAGTGAAGACTTGTTTAGAAACATGACTCTATTAAATAGTATGGCTATTCGTTATGAATATCTAAGCAATATTGAAAACCAGTTAAACTTAATTGTAAAGACTGAAGGAAACAAAGAGGCTATCAAGACATCTTACTTTGGTAAAACTAAGTACAGACCTGATGGTACACTTGAGACTACATCAGATAACTCTGACAATACTAAGCTTGTAAGAGACATGATGGCAGCTATTGTGTATGGTCAGAAGTATGTAGAGAGTGAAAACTTTGACCAGCTATTAGGAGGTATAAGTAACTTTGGTAAGAGAGCAAACAAAGTGTTAGGTAGAAAGATATTTACAGAAGACTATGATGATGCTCAGATATCTTTGAACAAAACAATCACACAGTTAAATACTGTCTTCCAAATGAAGACGCTAGGATTAAATCCTATCTCAGCCCTATCAAACTTCTTAGGTGGTAGCTTCCAGAGTTATATCAATGCTGGTAAGTTCTTTACAAAGACAGACTTTGTACGTAATGAGTTTATGATGGCAGGTAAAATGAATGGTGTAGATTCTAAGAAATATATAGGAGCATTACAATACTTCCAACCTTTAACAGAAAACTATAACAACATCCTTGCTAAAGAATTGTCTGTTAGTAAGTTTAGCCAAGAAGGAATACAAGACTTCTTAATGATTTTGATGAGAACTGGAGATCAATATGTACAGTCTATCAACTTCTTTAGCTACTTAGAAAACTCTATTGTAGAAGATGGTAAGGTGTTTAACGTAAGAGAATATCTTAAGAAACAGCCAGAGTTTGCTAATATGTTCACAGGCACAGCTCAAGAAAGAAATCAATTAAAAGAGAAGTTTGAGACAGAGGTAAAGAGGCTAATTGAGGAGAAAGGATTTTTAAAACTAGCTAAGGTAGAAAATAATGAGCTTGTAGTGGAAGGTTTGGATAGAAAGTCTGATAGTGTAATTGAACTTAGAAGAAAGGTACAGGCTATCACTAAAGATGCGTTAGGTAACCTATCTGAGGATGACCTTAGAAAGATTAACTTAAATATATATGGTAAGTCATTCATGGTATTTAAAAACTGGATACCAAGACTTGTGGATGTAAGATTTGGTAACCTGAAATATAACTCAGCTACAGAAGCGTATGAGTGGGGTAGAACTAGAAACATGTTCAGACTTCTAACACAAGACTTCATGGGTTCTGTTGATAGCTTAATCAGTTCTATAAAAGGAGATGACCAAAAGTTTGTCGATCAAATAAAGACACTTTATGAATCAAAAAGATCTGACTATGAGAAAGATACAGGTAAGACTTTAAACATGACAGAAGGGGAGTTTGTAGAATTAGTAAGTAATAACATACGTAACCAAATGACAGACTTCATGTTCTATCTTGCATTGTCCACATTAATCATAGGAGCTAAAGCTGCACAGCCAGGAGATGATGATGATAGAGCCACAAAGAATAGATATAAGTATATGCTTAGAGTGATGGATAAGATTAGAGATGAGGTTGCTTATTTCTACAATCCAACATCCTTCTTGGGCCTAACCACATCAGGTATCTTCCCAGCAATAAGTTACTTGGAGAATTTCAAGAAGCTATTCCTAAACTTTGGTACAGAGATGTACGCTCTAGGTGTAGGAGATGAAGAGTTGGCAAAGAAAACACAAGTGGTTAAATACTTATTAAAAGGATTCCCTATAGCTTCACAAGTAGATGCTGTTCTGTTGATGTTCTATCCAGATATAGCTAAAGACTTAGGTATGAAAGCACAATCTGAGGCTAAGCCATTTGGTAAATAAACAATATAGTTATTGCTATATTATGTAGGAATAATTTTCCTAACTCATTGAAAATAAATTAAATTCATTACTTTTGCTAATAAGGGTGCACATACTATATCTAGTTGTGCACCTTATTGTATATCATACACATATGTATAGCAAAAAATTGTTATAACATCACAATCTAAAAACATGAACGTTACTTGCTCAGCACAAACTTGTCCTGTAATATTAGATTCGACCTGCGTATTCTATGAAGGTCCTAATCTAATATGCTCTGGTATTAATACCAATGACAATCTTGAAACCATAATTGAAAAACTTAATGATGCCATCTGTGGCTCAGGACTATATGGTACTTCTGGTACCAGTGGTGCATCTGGTACTAATGGATCTAGTGGTGTCTCTGGGTCTTCTGGTACATCAGGATTAACAGGTTCTTCTGGTACCTCTGGTAAAACAGGAACATCTGGTACAAATGGTACCTCAGGTTCGTCTGGTAACAATGGTTCATCAGGCACTTCAGGTTCTTCTGGAAGTTCTGGATCTAGTGGTAAAGCAGGTACTTCTGGTACAGCTGCAACTAGTGGTACTGGTGGCAGTTCTGGTTCATCAGGTAGTTCTGGTACATCAGGATCTTCAGGTAGCTCAGCTTCTTCAGGTAGTTCAGGTTCTTCTGGTATCTCAGGTGATAGATATGCAACAATATCTAGTAGCACATTTACATTAGGTAGTGCAGGTTCTATTGTTGTTGGATTAGGCTTAGCTTATACAGCAGCACAGAACGTAATCATAGCATATAATGCAAGCAATCATCAAACCTCTGAGGTTATTTCTTATAATGCTTCAACAGGTGTTTTAACCTTTGCAGCTCCTACAGACGTTGTTGGTTCTGGAACATATTCAATATGGACAGTAAACCTAGCTGGAGCAGCAGGTGGTGATGGATCAAGTGGTACTAGTGGTAGTGCTGGAACCTCAGGTTCAGTTGGTACTTCTGGTTCTTCTGGTACATCAGCTTCTTCTGGTAGCTCTGGTACAAATGGTAGCTCTGGAACAGATGGATCTTCTGGAACATCTGCAACTGCAGGTACATCAGGAAGTTCTGGTAGTTCTGGTAGTTCTGCAACAGCAGGAACCTCTGGTTCTACTGGTACATCAGGTTCTGCTGGAACAAGTGGTACAACAGGTACAACTGGAACGAGTGGTACAACTGGAACAAGTGGAAGCAGTGGTACATCAGCATCTTCTGGTACTGTAGGAACTAGTGGAACATCTGGTAAAGATGGTTCTACTGGAGCAGCAATTGCTAACTGGTATGGTCAATGGCATTCAGCAACTACACAACAAGTTCTTGCTGCAGACACACCAACAGTTTGGTCTTATACTTTTACAGACATAGCATATGGTATTACATTAGTTTCAGGTACAAGACTTGAAGTGGCATACCCTGGACAATATGAGTTTGCTTTCTCAGCACAAGTTGATAAACAAACTCCTGGTTTAGCTACAGTATTTATTTGGTTAAGAGTAAATGGTGTAGATGAACCTAATAGTAAATCTTCTTTAGAATTGAATGGTCAAGAAGAAGAACAACTTCCATACGTAGGATATTTCTTAGATTTAGTAGCAGGTGATTATGTTGAATGGGTATTTGCTTCTTCTGATGCAACAGTTAGACTTAAGGCTGTCCCAGCAACAGCAACTCCTGCTAATCCATATAATTCTCCTTTTGCTCCATCAGTTATTGTTTATGCTAAACAAATTGGTGTAGCAGTGAGTGGTACTTCAGGTACCAATGGTACATCAGGAAGTTCTGGTACAAGTGCTGCAGATGGTACAGCAGGTACGTCTGCTTCTTCTGGATCTTCTGGAACTTCAGCTACTGCTGGAACAGATGGGTCTAGTGGAACTGATGGCTCTTCTGGTACTTCTGGATCAAGTGGAACTTCAGCATCTTCTGGATCAAGTGGCACATCAGCTACTGCTGGTACATCAGGTACAACTGGTACTGATGGAAGCTCAGGAACTGATGGTTCTAGTGGTACGTCTGGTTCTAGTGGTACATCAGGTTCATCTGCAACATCAGGTTCTTCTGGAACTGATGGTAGCTCAGGAACAGCTGGTACAGATGGAAGTAGTGGTACAGATGGAAGCAGTGGTACGTCTGGCACTGATGGCTCAAGTGGTACTTCAGCAAGCTCAGGTACATCAGCAACAGCTGGTACTTCAGGTTCTTCAGGAACAACAGGCACCTCAGGTACAACTGGTACTTCTGGTACAACAGGTACAGATGGGTCTAGTGGTACTGATGGATCTAGTGGAACAGATGGTAGCTCAGGTACAAGTGGCACTACAGGTACAAGTGGTACAAGTGCAACAAGTGGATCTAGTGGATCTTCTGGAACAGATGGTTCATCTGGCACAGATGGTTCTTCAGGTACTAGTGGTACAGATGGTTCATCTGGAACAAGTGGAACAAATGGTACTGATGGTTCATCAGGCACTGCTGGAACAAGTGGAACAAATGGTACTGATGGTTCTAATGGAACTTCAGGATCAAGTGGTACAAATGGTTCAAGTGGTACAGATGGCTCTTCAGGCACTGATGGAAGTTCTGGTACTTCAGGTACAAGTGCTTCTGCAGGTACTGCTGGTCTTTCTGGAACAAGTGGATCTAGTGGTACTACAGGTACAGATGGTTCAAGTGGTACTTCAGGTACAACAGGAACTGATGGAAGCTCTGGTACTTCTGCATCTAGTGGTACTAGTGGAACAAGTGGAAGTTCTGGCACATCTGGTACATCAGGTACTGATGGTAGTTCAGGAACATCAGCTAGTTCAGGTACAGCAGGTCTTTCTGGAGACTTATACAAAACAACATCTAGTAGTAGTTTAGCAATAGGAATTGGTACAAAAAATCTTACTGTTGGTACAGGACTTGCATATACTGTAGGACAGGCTGTAGTTATTGCTTATGATGGAAGTAATAGCATGGGTGGTGATCTTATTTCTTATGATTCTGGTACAGGTGCAATGTCAGTTAATATCACTGCAACTACTGGTTCTGGTACATACACAGCATGGCAAGTAAACTTAGGTGGTGCTGCTGGAGGTGATGGTACTTCTGGAACCTCAGGATCTAGTGGTACTACTGGTACTAGTGGCACTGATGGATCAAGTGGAACAAGTGGAACTGATGGATCAAGTGGAACTTCTGCTTCTTCAGGCACTTCAGGCACCTCTGGTTCTTCAGGAACAAGTGCTACGTCTGGAACATCAGGATCATCTGGTACTTCTGGTTTACAAGGTTTGGATGGTAACTTAGCTAGTTGGAGAATATCAAGTTCTACAGATACAAGTACAGATCCAGGCAGTGGTTTCTTTGCTCTTAGCAGTGGCTTGACTTGGGGTACAACTACAACAAGCATTGCTATTGACAACATATCTTATGACCCAGCAATTAACTTCTCATCTTACCTTGACTATTTACAACCTAACACAGTACTTAAGATAGTTAAGAATGATGATAAGAATACATATAAAATATTATTAATTACAGCAAGAGATCCATTGGAGCCTGGCTTTGAGCAGTTCTCTGTTTCACAGATTGCTTCTGCAGGTCCTGATCCAGATGCTAGTGATGTATTCTATTTTAACGTTATTGGTGTAAGTGGATCTTCTGGTACTGCTGGAACAAGTGCATCTGCAGGTACAAGTGGACAAGATGCTACATCAGGAACTGATGGTTCATCTGGTACTAGTGGAACCTCTGGTTCATCTGGAACTAGTGGATCAGCAGGTACAAGTGCATCTTCTGGTACTTCTGCAAGCTCTGGTTCAAGTGGCACAGCTGGAACATCTGGTTCTTCTGGAACTGCAGCGTCTTCTGGAACTGCAGCAACATCAGGAGAAACATCAGTATACTCAGGAACAAGTGGAACAACAGAAACCTTACCTCCTGCTTAATAAATAAATATGCCTTACAGTAATTTAACTTTTAATATTTCCCTGAATAAAGAGTTCAACACTAATGACTTTGTCAAAGTGGCTCATGATGGGAATAACTATATCACAGGAAGGGTTGTATCTTACAATCCTTCCACTGGTGCATTGGTTGTTGAACCTTATGAAGTTGTAGGTAGTGGTACTTACAGCAGCTGGAACGTTTCCTTAACAGGATTCAATGGTTCAGCTGGAACTTCTGGTTCATCTGGTACATCAGGAACAACTGGCACAAGTGGATCTACAGGTACATCTGGTACAGCAGGTACTGCAGCAACAACAGGAACAGATGGTAGCTCTGCTACTTCTGGTAGTTCTGGTGATGCAGGTTCTTCTGCAACTAGTGGAGACAGTGGTTCTTCAGGAACTTCAGCCTCTTCTGGTACAGCTGGAACAGCAGGAACAGCAGGATCAGATGGATCTTCTGCAAGTTCAGGTACAAATGGTACATCAGGAAGTACTGGTTCTTCTGGTACAAGTGGTGGAATAGGTACAAGTGGCAGTTCTGGAAACTCTGGTAGTACTGGAAACTCTGGTGCTAGTGGTGGAAGTGGAACTTCTGGATCAAATGGAGCAACTGGACCTCAAGGTCCAATAGGTCCCCAAGGACCTCAAGGTGCACAAGGTGGTAAAGGTCCATCAGGTGTAAATGGTGGTACAGGACCTCAAGGTGGTACAGGCCCAACAGGGGCACCAGGAGGAACAGGTGCAGCAGGTGCACCAGGACCACAAGGTCCAACTGGCCCTCCAGGACCTCAAGGACCCACTGGTGGTCAAGGTGGTACTGGTCCTACAGGTGGTGCAACATCGTATAATCAAAACTTAAATACTAATGGTAGTGTTGTATTTGGTAATTGTGCGATGCCTGCCAATGCTAATACTAGTAGTAGATTGTATGTTGGAAACTTTGGTAGACTAGTGTCATCTGCAAATCAAGGAGTTCCTTGGACAGGATATAATGATGGTTGGTATACAGTTGGTGCTTTAGGAGCAGCGTTTTTCTTTAATACATCTTCTAGAACAGCAAAAGAAAATATAATACCATTTTCTCCATCAGCAGTAGAAATATTGAATGAAGTAGATATAGTTTCATATAACTATGAAGTAGACCAAAATGATGAAGATACAAGAATAGGGTTCATAGCAGAAGATACTCCAACTATTTTATCTGGTAATAATAATGATAGAATGGACACAATTAGTGTTATTGGATTAGCTTTGAAATCCATTCAAGAAATAGATAAAAGAATAACCAACCTAGAAAATATAAAGAATAATGCCATCTAATATGACCTTTAACATAAATCCTGGACTAGCATATCTCCCTGGAGATAATGTACAACTTAGCCATGATGTTAATAACTATGTCATTGGTACTGTTGTATCATATAATCAAGGTACAGGAGTATTAGTAATTGCTCCAACTTTATCAAGAGGTACTGGTACATTTAGTACATGGACTGTTAGTTTAACTGGTGTTGTAGGTTCCTCAGGTACAGCAGGATCTGCTGGCTCTTCTGGAAAAGCTGGAAAGAGTGGAAGCTCTGGTAAAGATGGAGCTCCTGGTCAATCTGGTAGTTCTGGTAAAGCTGGTAGTTCTGGATCTGCTGGTACTGCTGCTACATCAGGCACTGCAGGTACTACAGGAACTGCAGGTACACATGGTCAAGCAGGTTCTTCTGGAAAGGGAGGAGAAAATGGTAAATCAGGAAACAGTGGTAAGTCTGGTTCTTCTGGAGCTGCTGCATCTAGTGGTAACTCAGGTGGGTCTGGAAACAGTGGTAAGTCTGGGTCTAGTGGAAATAGTGGAACAGCAGGTTCTAGTGGTAAATCAGGAGCAAGTGGTTCTTCAGGATCAAGTGGTAAATCAGGAGCAAATGGAGCAACTGGACCACAGGGTGCACAGGGTCCAATAGGAGCACAAGGTCCTACAGGTGCTGGTGGAACAAGTGGTGCACAAGGTCCTACTGGTGCACCAGGTCCAACAGGGGCACAAGGTCCAAGAGGTCCACAAGGTGGCACTGGTCCTCAAGGGGGTGGTGGTCCACAAGGTCCAACAGGACCAACAGGTGCAACAGGACCTACAGGTCCTCCAGGAGGAACAGGTCCACAAACTGTTTACAATCAATTATTGAACACAGATAGTAATGTTTCATTTGCTACTACAGGTAGTGCAGGAGAAGTATTTACTGGTTCAGATTTTAATGTTGCACCTGGAACTGGTATGGTTTCTGGAGGTAACCAAGGTATTGGATGGTTAGGTACTGGTAATTGGCAAACATTTGGAGCTTGCGGTTCTACAAACTTTTTCAGTACTTCTTCTAAAATATATAAAAAAAATATTCAACCATATTCTCCTTCTGCTGTAAAAATTATAAATGATGTTAACATTGTTTCTTTTAATTATATAGATTATGAGCATACTAAAGTTGGATTTATTGCAGAAGATACTCCAGTTGAACTATCAACAGAAAAACAGGATAGCTTAGATACAATGAACTCACTTGGACTAATATTAAAAGGGTTACAAGAATTAAATAGTAGAATAGATAAATTATAAAATAATTAAAATGATAGTTAATTACACATTTAAAATTTCAAGTTGGCATTTAATCCCACATATAAATGGGTTAGACAATGTTATACAAAGAGTAGATTGGGTTATTGTTGGAGAAACAATAGATGCCAATGGTAAAACTCATACATGGGACCATACTCAGACAACAACTATTAAATTTGATGATACTGCTGATTTTATTTCAGCTAATGAGTTAACTCCTGAAGTTGTTCAATCTTGGGTTTTTGAAATTGAAAATAGGAAACAAAGAAACATTGATTGGATTAAAGAAAACATTATTTATAAAAGACTTGATGAGAAAGTAAATCCAGCAATTGCAAAAATTGTAAAACCTTTTTGGGAGCAACAACAATAAATAAACTATGCCATACTCTAATATGACATTCACTGTCACCACAGGTTTAGCTTTTGTAGTTAATGACTTTGTTCTAATATCTGCTGTTGATACAACTACAACCACTACAACATCGCCTATTGTAGATTGTGTTGAGTTTGTAAACATTGAGGTAACAGGAGCAGGTAATGTAACTTATTTAGATTGTAATGGAAATCCACAATTACAAAATGTAGGAATAGGACCAGAAGTAATTGGAACATCATTATATTGTGTTCAATGGAGTACATTAAGTGGAACTGCAACGTTTACTATTGATAGTCTTGGTCCTAGTTGTACACTAACTACAACTACTACAACTACTACAATTAACACAACTACCACCACATCTACAACTACTGTTGCACCTACAACAACTACAACAAGTACAACTACTACAGAAGCACCTGTATATTACAATATATTAGATTGTGGAAATAGTTCTACTGCATTCTCAATATTATATGCTGCTGGAACATTTGCAACTAGTGAAAGATGTACTGCAGTTGCAAGTGGTTTCCCAACAAGAACAGTAATTATTATTGGTAGCACAACAACATTACCTGGTGGTCCTTTATATACATTAACTTCACAAGGCATATTTGGTTGCCCTTAATTGTTAAAATAAAAAAATTATGTCTGATAATTATATAATTGGTAGAGTTGTATCTTATAATCCCACAACTGGAGAACTAGTAGTTACTCCTTATGATGTAAAAGGGTCTGGTACATACAGTGATTGGATTGTGTCTTTAACAGGATTTAATGGAACTGCTGGTACAGCAGGTACATCAAGTATTTCAGATTCTTCTGGTACTGCTGGTACATCTGGCACAGCTGCTACAGCTGGTACAGCAGGAGAAAGTGATAGCTCAGGTACTTCTGGAACAACAGGAACTTCTGGTTCATCAGCTACTTCAGGACAGTCACAACCAACAGGAACAAGTGGTACAGCAGGAACATCTGCAGCAAGTGGAACATCAGCCACTGCAGGCACAAGTGCAAGCTCTGGTACATCTGCTGAGAGTGGAACTTCAGGTTCTAGTGGAACTTCAGGTAGTTCAGCTACAGCTGGTACATCTGGTTCTAGTGGCACATCAGGAAGCTCAGCTAGCACAGGAACAGGTGGAACCTCTGGTTCTTCTGGAGTGAGTGGTGTTAATGGAGCTACTGGTCCACAGGGTGCAGCTGGTGGTACTGGACCAACAGGTGCAACAGGATCATCAGGTGTAAATGGTCCTACAGGTGGTACTGGTCCTGCAGGAGGTACAGGTCCACAAGGCCCACAAGGATTTCAAGGACCACAAGGTGCAACTGGTCCTGCAGGTGGTCCAGGTGGTACAGGTGCTCCAGGACCTACAGGTCCACAAGGTCCCCAAGGTCCTACAGGTAGTAATAACCAGAATTTGAATTTATATGTACCAGCAACATTTAATTCAGTTTCAACTGGAGAATGGTATTCAAATACTAGATTTTATTGTAGTAATAATAGAGGACTCGTTGGACCATCACCAAGATGGACAGGTTATGGACCAGGTTGGTATACTTTTGCTGCTGTAGGCTCAGTATATTTTTTTAATCCTTCTACAAGAGAGATGAAAACAAATATTCAACCTTTTACAAAATCAGCTTTAGATATTATTGACTCTACAGAAATTGTGTCTTTTAACTACGAATTAGATGGGTTAGAAGATAATCAAAAAATTGGGTTTATTGCAGAAAATACCCCTGAAGAATTATCTACTAAAGGTCATGATAGAATGGATTATAATTCAACTATGGGTGTAATCATGAAAGCCATTCAAGAGTTAGATGCTAAATTAAAAATAAAAGAAGAACACTACAAATAACTACTTGTAGTGTTCTCCTCCTACCCATAATACAAAAGATCTTCTAATACCTTTTGTAACAGGTGTCACTCTATGCATCATATATGATGGAAAGATAAACACCAATCCTTTATCTCTTTGCACCTTTAATGCATTATTAGGATCTCCTCCTATAAAATATTCAAGATCACCACCTTCGTACTCTGAAGGATCTGATAACTGAACTGTTACAGATATTTTTCTGGTAGATAACATACCTGGCCCAAAGTCTTGGTGCCATCCATAATGCCCATTCTCAGTGGCATGATACTCTGTATATTGTACAGCGTCTAATACTCCAGTCAAATTAAAATTCCAAAGAGCATCATTTGCTTCTATTATCATTCCCATTAACTTATCGTACAACCACTCCCATTGTTGGGAAGGATGTATCCATTTGATTTGAGAAGATCTAACTGTAAGATCATTGTATTCATTAGAAGATCCTGTTTCTCCTGCTTTGAATGGAAGAAATGCAACGTCTGCATATATTTTATCTAGCTCTTCGTTAGAAAAACCTTCTTTAAAATAATAGTAGTTTTGAATATCTACTAACTTAGGGGGAAATATTATTGCGTTTTTCATATGTTTTATTTTATATTGTTAAATTCTATATAGTTTGGAATATCACTTGAGATACCTAATCTTCCTTCAAAATAAGAGTTGAAAGCTAAACTTACTCTAGTATAATTACCTGTTGTAAAAGGAACAGAATGAGACAAGTCTGAAGGAAATAAAACAATATCACCATTACTCACTTTAAAAGTTGTTTGTAATGAATTAAATTGATTCAAACTTCTAGGCTCTATGTATGTAGTTAATTTTCTATCTGAATGAAAACTAATCATATCATGTTCTTCTTGGGCACTTACATAAATTACTCCACTTACCATACTATTAGGATGATAATGTCGTTGATGTTCTTCTTTATGTTTAGTGTAATTTAACCAAGATTGTGTTATTTTTAATCTAAATTCATCACCATATAAAGGATCATAAACTTGTTTGCACCATTCCTTTAAACAACCTTCTGCAATTGCTTTTAAATGAACCATAACTGGCTCTTCTAGTATTCTTTTACTTTTAGTAGTGTTGTTACCTAAATAAATTTCATAAGGAGGAAGTGTAACATCTTTTTCTTTATTAAGAATAAATTCTATTTCTTCTTTTGTAAAATTTCTACCTATGTTGAATTTTAAAATAGGAGTTGGGAAAATTTCAAAGATTTCTAACTGCATATAATTTATTTTATTAGATTTAAAATTGATTCTACTTTTATTGATTTGTGACATTCAAAATGCCTAGGGGTATCTTCATGCTCAGGACACCAGTTCCAATCACCTTTGTTAAACTTAAACAGAGGATTATTCCAACAACTGTTACATACATTAGGATTAATTATACGTGTGCAGTTAGATATAAACTCATGACCAGCTTCTGTAAAGTTAGAGATCATTATAGTATGTTTACCTACAGCCCAGTTTAACCAGCTGATACCACTAGAAAGACCAATGTAATGATCTGCATGATACAAGTAACGCATTGCATTTTGTAATGATTTATCTTCTAATGTTTCTGCACCTAAGTCATCTGCTTCCTGTGACAGTTCAAACACTCTATATCCTTTTGTTTTTAATGCTTCTATTAACTCTTTCCAATAGTACCAATGTTTACATTGTGCTGTAGAACGTGTAGATATACAAACGTACTTATCAACTACAGGTCTTTCTCCTCGATCAAAAGCAATGCGTGGATGTATCTCTTCATATTCTAGTGCTAATATATTACTAGCTGCTTGTTGTAAAGGTATTGTTGCAGGATGTGTAGGTTCTTTATGTTCATCCCAAAACCAACCAAGTTCTACCATGGCTTGGATGTTATCTACTGTTACACCTCTGCCTACAAACTCTAACTCAGGATACACAGATTCAAACAGATCATTCTTAAATGTAGATACAATCACCTTACACTTATACTTCTCTTGAAATTCATAACAGTATGGTATCCAAGCTATACTATCACCAAGACTCTTAGATTCAAATACTATAAACACTCTCTTACCTGCTAGTTCATCTAGTAAGTTTACCTGCTTTACTATGCGTCCTTCATACTTGACAAACACAGCTATATCAGATAAATACTTTCTGTTAAGTCTAACCCAAGTTCCTGGTTTTAGTTTTATATTGTAGATAGTCTTGTTATCTTTTCTATCTACAAAAGTTACATCATATTCTCTGTTCTTACCATCGTCACTTAATAGTTCAAAGAATAAACCATTTACGTGGTGTAGTTTATAATTTATCATTTCTCTGTGTTAAAAAAGAATGTTTGAAATAGTCTACCATCTTCTAGACCTTTACCAAAGTAATCCAAAGATACGTGAAATAAATCACCTCTGTACATAATTAATCTATTATATACATTACCAATTCTATCTACCATCTCCCACTTAGTATAGTCTATGTGGTCTACATTTTGAGGTGCATTTTTATTTTCTTCATCTGTATGCTCTTGATATATCCAATTCTTAAGACCTGTAGCTTTATGTCTAAAGATACCTGTGCCTGCAGTTAAAGGAGCATCAGGAGTTAGATAACACACACCAGCCCAGTTAGTTGTACCATCACTATGTATCCAAGATCTATCCATAGCTGTAGTGTATTGGAATGCTCCAGAGTTAATATCTCCCCACCAAGTAACATCGCCTGCAAAAGGTCTGATTACATTCTGTATAGTTTCTTTGATGCTGTCATTAAAGAAAGGGACAGTTCTTTTACCAGGATAGTTACCTGACTCACCAAATTCTTGACTCAAAGCAAAAGCTCTCACCTCTTCTGGATTATTATAGAAGTCTGCTATTGATAACATTTCTACTCTCATAAGTTATTGTATGCGTTTATGTATAATTGTTTTGTTCTGTCTGATGTATATCCCTCATTGATCTTCAATACATTCTCATAGTATTTATGTAGTGTCTTAGCTACAAGATCCCAACTATAGAAATCACGTACAGCTATCATCTCTTGTCTTCTATGTTCATACGTATTAATTGTTTCTACAATGCCTCTGGTCACTTCTTTTACACTGATAGAAGGTAAAACCCACATACCAGAGAAGTGTCTTGCTCCTCTATACGTTCCTACAATAGGAAGACATGCACTAGCTGCTTCACATAATGTAAGGTTAGGATGTCCTGCTTCTAGCATAGATGGATGTAAGAATATAGTGTGTGTTTGATACAGTTCTCTAGTCTCTTCATCTGTAGGGTTTGTTAACTTTAAAGTTAACTTCTCATACTCTAATAGATCTTTATGCACCTCAAAGAACTTCTCATTGTTAGGATGACCAGCTATTGTAATAGGAAGTCCTAGTTCTTTAGCTGCTTCGATACCATATCTAAATCCTTTTCTATCAAAGCCTGAGTCACCTGCTAATCCATTGTTAGCTATCATCAATAATGCATGTGGTCTAGGAGCAGGATCATGACTAAAGAATTCTGTGTTAGCCCCATGTCTTAGATAGAACAACTTATCAGTCTCATTAAAATAGTCTATTAGATACTCAGCATGTGTGAAAGATACAATAGATCCTTTCATAGCTTCTAGGTTTTGCTTAAACACCCAGCTATCTTTACCATACCATTCTGTGTGGTGATCATGTAGAGAGTATACATAAGGTATACCTTTGTCTCTACAGTGGATAGCCTGGTTAGCAAGGTGTGCATGTACAATTGTATCAGGCCACTTCTCTAACTCATTCATGTATTTAATCTCTACAGTGTCTCCTAGTTTCTCAAGTCCTTGTTTGTATTCCCATATAAGTCTTTCTACAGCACCCCAACCATTTGGTGGTATGGTAATTAGTCCTGTAGCTACGTGTACTACTCTCATTTTCTAAATGTTTTATGTGTGTTATCAATTAAGGAGAAACCATCTGCTTGGGTAGTAAGTCTATTATGTACAATACCCATAGGATGTCCCATAAAGATATTGTTAAAGTATATATCAGCAGCATCCCACTTGTGCTTTCTAAGCACATCTTTTAACCATGGAGCAGTCTTAATAGGGAACATAATACATTGTAAACCAATCACATGATCAGTGACATACATTGTTTCATTCACTTCTTTCCTTACAGGAGACTGAGGCCAGCCATGTTCTAGTGTATCTTTATCTCCAAAAGACATAATGTCTATATTGTTTGGTCCCAATAAGTGTGCACATTCCTCAACTTTTTGTACGAAAAAGTGTATGTCTGTCTCAATGATACAATCTCCTTCACATACAATCAAGTGATCACAGTCATGGAATTCCATTAGGATGGCATTCTTGAATGCTTCGTAGCATCCATAATGTGCTGGGGTAAGTGCAGTGCCATACTCTTGAACT
>Ga0164292_10000093_pt1 | contig 56581 bp, 44 predicted proteins | sample GEODES117metaG_FD_111486 | JGI IMG/M metagenome (GOLD analysis project Ga0164292, IMG submission 111486) | Eutrophic lake water microbial communities from Lake Mendota, Wisconsin, USA - GEODES117 metaG | ecosystem: Environmental > Aquatic > Freshwater > Lake | place: USA: Lake Mendota... | reverse complement strand
GGAGCGCCGCCCTCGGCGCGATGCGGCTTTCGATCAAGCGCCCCTTCGCCGCGAGGGCGCGGCTCCCACACCCGCACCACTGCCGCTGGCTGGTAGCTCTCTTGTGGGAGCGCCGCCCTCGGCGCGATGCGGGCTGTGAACACCAGCTGCACCCTCGCCCGCGCCGACATCAAAGCTTGAAGGAAGGCCGTTCACCCATGGCCGCACGCCAGCGCAGCAGATGCGGGTAGCGCTCATCGGGCTTGAGTTTGATGACACGGGCAAAGTCGACCGCCACTACGGCGGTGATATCGGCCACGCTGAACTGCTCGGCCGCCACGAAACTGCGGCTCGCCAAATGGGCATCAAGCGTCTCGAAAAACCGCTGCGCCCGCGCTAGCCCACGCTGGGCCAGTTCGGCTATCTGGGCGTAGTTGACCGGCCCGGGCAAGGCGCGATCGGCCATGGCCGGTGAGCCGTTGCGCAAAGCCTCGGCCACAGGCATCAGGCCGTCGAACTCCATGCGCCAGTTCAGGCTGGCAATCTCGGCCTTGTCTTTCGGGCTGCTGCCAAAAAGCGGCGGCTGCGGATACTGGGCCTCCAGGTAGGCTGCAATCGCCGCGTTGTCGCTCAGCACCAAGTCATCGTCCACGCGCAGGGCTGGCACGGTGCAATGCGGGTTGATGCGCCGGTAGGCCTGCGACATCTGCTCTCCGGCGCGCAGATCTATCTGCACCGTCTCATGCGCCACGCCTTTTTCCGCCAGAAAAATACGCGCCCGCCTTGGGTTGGGCGCGGTGGCGCAGTCATAGAGGGTGATCACGAAGCCGCTTTCAGCTTGTCCTGGGTGCGGGTGTCAAAGTCGCTCGCGTCATGGCGCTCGTGCAGTTGCTGGCTCAAGGGGCCGCGCAGGCGATTGACCATGCGGCCACGCTGCACCGCCGGGCGCTGTGCCAGCTCTTCGGCCCAGCGCTGCACATGGGTGTACTCCTGAACCTGCAGGAACTCGGCGGCCTCGTAAAGCTCGCCACGGGCCAGTGCACCATACCAGGGCCAGATCGCGATGTCGGCCACGGTGTAGTCCTCGCCAGCGATGAAGCGGTGCTGCGCCAGGCGCTGGTTGAGCACGTCCAGTTGACGCTTGGCTTCCATGGCAAAACGGTCAATCGCGTATTCAAACTTGACCGGCGCATAGGCATAAAAATGCCCGAAGCCCCCGCCCAGATAAGGCCCGCTGCCCATCTGCCAAAACAGCCAAGACAGGCACTCGGCCCGCTTGGCAGGCTCGGTGGGCAGCAGGACACCAAATTTCTCGGCCAGGTAGACCAAGATGGCGCCTGATTCAAACACCCGCACCGGCTCGGCGCCGCTGTAATCGAGCAATGCCGGGATCTTGGAATTGGGGTTGACCTCCACAAAGCCTGAGCCGAACTGCTCGCCCTCGTGGATGCGGATCATCCAGGCGTCGTATTCCGCCCCCTGGTGGCCCAGGGCCAGCAACTCTTCGAGCATCACCGTGACCTTGATGCCGTTGGGCGTGCCCAGCGAATACAGCTGCAGCGGATGCTTGCCGCGCTGCAAGGGCTTGTCATGGGTGGCGCCGGCCACGGGACGGTTGATGTTGGCGAATCGACCACCATTGGACTTGTGCCAGGTCCAGACCTTGGGTGGGGTGTAGGGGCTTGAATCAGACATGCAGACCTCAAAAAAATCAGGTGCCCTTTGCACCCGTCAGGCGCATGGTAAGGCAAGCAAGAAAGGCGCGCCCTACCCTCAGCCAAATTTCTGACCGTTCATCTACAGGTCATTGGGCAAAACATGCAACGGCGACTCCTGCAGCAATGCGACCGAGCGGACATTCTGGCCATTGAGTTTGAAGCGCATCAAGGCGGCCTTCCCGGTCCATGCAGACCGCCAACCGCACCAACAGCTCATTGCACCCAAACTGGATTAACCAAGGCGGCCAGGCCTGTCCTTCAGCCCGGCGCCAGCTTGAGCCAGCGCACCACGGCTATTCTGGGCAAGAGCGCAGAAATGTTACTGCTGCTGCGGGTCACCAGCACTTCGCTGCGGCTGAGCATGGGCGTCAGAGTGAGCCTGAAAACACCATCGATGCTGACCTCATCGCCCACAGTGATCCGGCCCGTCACCGCATCGAAGCTCACGCTTCTCAGTCGCACCGAGCGGAGAGGCCCGAAATAGCCATAGTTGGCCGTGTCCACACCATTCCAGAAAGTACAGGCGGGCCAGTCTTGGTAGTTCGCTTGCGGGTAAACACAAAGCTGATAGCGCAGCGGGGCTTGCGGCAGCGCCGCACGGTCGCGGTCGCGCCCATCACAGACCACCACGTCGTTAGGAAAGCGGGTGCAGCCGGCTGGGACAGGGTCCGAGTTGGCGCTGATGCTGACGCAGCTGATGCTCACGCTGCCGATGTTGGCACCGGCCACCTTGCCGCTGCCGGCGCTGACGCTGCAGGTCTGGCCGCTAGGCTGCTTGCCTACCGACACACTGTAATTTGCGCCATCGGCCAGGCGGGCAGCGAAGACAAAGCTGCCATTGGCCTGCACCACCAGCGGGTCAGCGTTGTTGTTCATCAAGGTCAGGCCCTGTCCGGCTGCCAGACCACTGCTGTTGCCGCCTATGGCGTACAGCGTGGCCGGGCTTACCGGCCGCGGATCGCTCAGTGCGAGCAGGCTATAGGCGCTGGCATTGATCTGCAAGGCCGGACGGGTGAGCGAGGACACCGGATCGGTCAGCACCTTGGCCAAGCTGGGCAGGCTGCTGCGCAGATCGGTGCTGAGCGCCGCCTCAACCGCCGCCAGGCTGGCCGTAGGCGCGAGCGAGCGCAAAGACGCCACCGCCGCAGAGACCATGGCCGTTGCCGGGGAGGTGCCAGCGCCAGCCTGCCAGCAATCGAAGTCGCTGGTGCTGGCGCACAGGGCCGGCATGGAATAACGGCCGCTACCGTCAAGGTCGCCACCCGGCGCAACGACCTTGACCTGCGCGCTGAAGTTGCTGTAGCTGGCCAGGCCGGCGTGGTTCAGGCGCGAAGCGGCTACCGCCACCGCATTGCTAACACAAGCCGGAAATGAAACCGCCGATCGATTGCCTTCATTGCCGGCAGCGACCACCGGCAAGATGCCGCGGGCGCGCAAATTGGCAAACGCCGTCTTGAACAGGCTACCAACATAGTCACCATCACAGGCACGGCTGTAAGAGCCGCCGCCCAAGCTCATATTGACCGCCACGATCTTGCCGCGGTAGGCCTCGGTGTCGGCCTGGCGGGCCAGCCATTCAAGGGCGGCCAGCAGGTCGCCAGAGCTCGAGGAAATGCGGCTGGTGGCACTGCCGCTGACCTGCCGGCTGAACACCTGCACGGGCAGGACCTTGGCCTGCCGCGCCACCGAAGCATTGGATGCCACGCCCGAGGTGACTGAATAGTCCATGGCAATAACGCCCGCCATGCTGGTGCCGTGGGTGCAACCGACCTGAATCGCAAGCGGACGGTTGCCGGCCAGGTCTATGCTCGAGCTTGCGCCCAGGCCACAGCCGCTGCCGGCCGCTGGTGAGACGGTGTCGACGTTCTGGCCATTCGGGCACAAGCTGGCCGAGCCAGCCGCCGTGCTGGAAAAACAGGCCCCTGGCAGGATTTTTCCGGCCAGCGCCGGGTGGCGCGCCTCGACCCCGGTATCGAGCACGGCAACAATGCGGTCCTTGCCGTCAGCGGTGTTGCCGCCCAAGGTGGGCCAGGCGCCACCGACCCCAAAGCTGCGCTGAACCTCCAGGGCCAGCGCATCAGCGGCGCTGGCCTTGAGGTCCAAAGGGATATCGACATGCACCCCCCTGACATTGGTGATGCGGGGCAAAAGGTCCAGCTCGCAGCTGTTCAATTCAATGCGCACCGCAGCGCCCGAGGCGGGCTTGAAGGCCGATGCGATGCGCGCGCCCAGTGCGCTCAGATCGCAGCTGGGGCTGGCCGACACACCCGCAGCCGCTTGCACCGCTGACTTCTGCAAATCCGCCAGGAACTGGCTCTGCAGCTGCTGCCAGGTCAGCGGGTCGGTAGCCGCTGCAGCCGCTGCAGCAGGCGCACTGAGCTCCACAAACACCGTCACCGTATCCGCAGGGTCGCTGGGCTTGATGTCACTGATCTGGGCCGCCAGCACCGGGTCGGGCGAGGACGCCACGCTGCTGCCACCACCGCCCCCGCAGCCACTGAGCACGAGCACGCCCGCCAGAGCGAAGGCTGAAATCGTGCACTGGAGCAAGCGATGCGGTACAGATTTACGGCTCATGATGGACCCCCATGCGCAGACACGTCATATACAAAATATAACACTTGCAGGCTTCGGGCCTGCACCTCTGGGACGCCAGCGACCAGCCTGCTCAGGGGTGAGCCTCAAAGCTCTGTTCTTTAGCGTGGCCCTCCAGCGCTGACTTGCTCACTGACCTGTATCAGCCGAAAGCGTTTAGTTGCAGCCCATGTGGCGCCGATACAGTTCGGGGCTATGCCCAGCGGGGATGTTCTTGCAAGGATCTTCAGCGTAGCCGCGAAGAATGTTGTAGCGCTTGATCTGCTCGGGTTTGAGGTACTTTACCGTCTTGAAATGTTGAGAAAGATGGATAAAGCGAAGTTCCGTCCTTGCATCCTCGGCTTGGGCCAGCAGACGGCGCAGTGAGGCCTCGTCCACAGTCCCCTTCGCGAAGGCATTCTCCAGCGCCGCCTCGGCTGCGATCAATCGTTCGCCGGTCGGGATGGCCGCCTTTCGCATGTCCTCCAGCAAGGCCTGCGTTTTAGCGACCTGGTCCTGGGTCAGCGCAATTTGCTCCTTGAGTTCCAGCAGATGCGCCGGGCCGGGCATGCCATTGAGTTCAGCTGCCAGGGCCAGCCCCCAACCACCTCCCCGCCGAAGTTCCTTGATGTCATTGTCGGACAGCGACTTGATCGCCCTGCTTTGCATGCCCGCGTAGGGGGTCTGTACTCCGTGATTGTGTTGGGCCAGGGCCGATAAAGGGGCACAGATGACCAGAGCCAAGAGAAAAATGCTTGATTTCACAGGGTTCTCCAAAATGGAAGCCAGAGCATAGCCATAACAGCTCATGCTCACCCGATATCAGTGATTCAACTGCCCCCACACCTTCTCCAGTCGCTTGACGCTCACCGGCTGCGGCGTCCTCAGCTCCTGCGCGGAAAGGGGCCTTCAACATGTGATTCGCCGGCGATCGACAAGAAGATCAATTCGGCAGTCGATCCTCATCATGCAATAGACCTTTCGCGAACTGAGGATCAAACCTCTACCAAAATGGCCTCCGGCGAATGCAAGGCAATCCTTAGCAATGTGCGCGCTGCACCCGAGGGTTCCCGCCGGCCTTGCTCCCATTCCTGCAAAGTGCGCACCGAAACGCCCAGCAGTTGAGCGAAGACCGATTGCGATACGCCGAGTTTCATTCGCGCTTGGGCGGCCGCCGTCATCGGAATTTGTGTGACACGCCCCTCCCCGCGCTTGGCCTGACGAACGGACTCCAGCAGGTCCTGCTCGAACGGGCTCATTGCCTCGCCTCCCGAGGCTTGCTTCTTGGCCATCAATTCACTCCTCATAAAGTTGCGCCAGGCTGCGCAAAAACGCGTTGGACAAAGTGTCGTGCTCGGCCTTGGCGTAAACGATGAGCAAAACCAGTTCGCCGCGTTCGTTGCGCAGCATGTAAATCACACGCGTACCGCCGCGTTTGCCCATGCCGGAACGCGACCAACGCACTTTACGAAGACCGCCTGTTCCCTGGATCAGGTCACCCGCATCGGGATGCTCTGCCAACCAAGCAATAAAGGCCTCCCGTTCTACGTCATCCCACACCTTCGCGGCATAGCGCAGAAAAACTGGAGTTTCGATAACCGTCAGCATCGCATGAATTATACGTCAATGACGTACAAATAGCAAGAGCAAGAAACTCAGTGGTTCAGCTGCCCCCACACCTTCTCCAGCCGCTTGATGCTCACCGGCTGCGGCGTCCTCAGCTCCTGCGCGAAAAAGCTCACGCGCAGCTCCTCCAGCAGCCAGCGCAGCTCCAGCATGCGGGCGTCCTGCACGCCCTTGCGCTCGGCCACCAGGCGCCAGTAGCGCTGCTCTTGGGGGCGTAGCTCCAGCAGGCGCTGGGCGTCGCGCGCGGGGTCGGCGCGGTATTTGTCCAGGCGCAGCGTGATGGCCTTGAGGTAGCGGGCAAAGTGCTGCAGCTGCGGCCAAGGGGTGGCGGCGATGAAGTGCTTGGGCATCAGGCGCTGCAGCTGTTGGGCACAGTCGGCCGTGGCCTCGGGGGCGTTCTTGGTGTCTTTGATCTTGCGCAGTGCGGTGGCGTACTCGGCCAGCACCACGCCAGCCAGACGCGCCACTTCGTTGGCGATCAGCGTCAGGCGCCCCCGGCCTTCGTCTACGCGCCTTTTGAAGGCGGCTTCGTCGGCGGGCAGCGGCTCCTGCAAAAAGGCGCGGTCCACCGCCACCTCAATGATCTGTGTGCGCAGCTCCTCGGCGGTGCCCAGGCTCATGAAGGCCACCGTCATCTTCTGCAGGTCGGGAATGTTCTTTTCCAGGTACTTGAGCGCGTCCTTGATTTGCAGGGCAAAAAGGCGCCCCAGGCCCTTGCGGTGCTTGGCGGCGGCGACCTCGGGCTCGTCGAAGACCTCGATGGCGACTGCATCGCCCAGGTCGATCAGGGCCGGAAAACCGATCAGTGTCTGGCCGCCTTTGCGGATTTCCATGAGTTCGGGAAGCTCGCCGAAGGACCAGGCGGTGTGGCGTTGGTCGGCGCTGGCCTTGGGGGTGTCATTGGCTCTGATCGCTGGTCCGGCGCTGCGCGTGTCCTCACCCTGCCCTCTCCCAGAGGGAGCGGGTGAAGAAATGGAATCCGGATTCGTTCCCGATTTTTCTCTGCCAGAGGGTGAAGGCCGGGGATCGGGCTGTGATGAAAGCTTGAGGCCGGCCAAGGCCTGAAACGCACCCCTGGCCTTGCTGCCCCATTCGGCCTTGAGCGCGCCCAGATTGCGGCCCATGCCGAGCTGGCGGCCGTGTTCGTCGACCACGCGCAGGTTCATGAACAAATGCGCGCTGAGCATGTCGAGCTTGAAGTCGGCGCGCTTGACGTCCAGGCTGGTCTCGTCGCGTACCTTTTTAAGCAGCACGTCGGTGAGTGAGCCGGCCCCAAAAACCTCTGGCGCGGCCAGCTCGCCGGCCAGGCGGGCGGCGCTTTCCGGCAGAGGCACAAAACGGCTGCGTGGCTTTTGCGGCAGGCTTTTGAGCAGGGCCCAAATCTTGTCCTTGAGCATGCCAGGCACCAGCCATTCGCAGCGATCTTCATTGACCTGATTGAGCACAAACAGCGGCACGTCGACGGTGACGCCGTCTTTGGCGTCGCCGGGCTCGTGCAGGTAGCTGGCGGCGCAGTCCACGCCGCCAAGCCGCAGGGTCTTGGGAAAGGCCTGGGTGGTGATGCCCGCGGCCTCGTGCCGCATGAGCTCCTCGCGGGTCAAAAACAACAGACGCGGGTTGTTGCGCGAGGCGTCTTTCCACCAGCGCTCGAAAGCCGCGCCGTTATGGGCATCGGCCGGCACCTGGCTGTCATAAAAGGCAAAGATCAGCTCGTCGTCGACCAGCACGTCCTGCCGGCGCTGCTTGTGCTCGAGTTCCTCCACCTGGGCCATGAGTTTGTGGTTGGCGGCCAGGAAGGGCAGCTTGCTGTCCCAGTTCCCCGCCACCAAAGCCTCGCGAATGAAGATCTCGCGCGCCCCCGCCGCATCCACGCTTGCGTAGTTGGCGCGGCGGTTGTTGTAGATCACCAGGCCGTAGAGCGTGGCCCGCTCGAGGGCCGAAACCTGGGCGGCTTTTTTCTCCCAGTGCGGGTCCAGCAGCTGCTTTTTGATCAGATGCCCGCCCACTTGCTCTATCCACTGGGCGTCGATGTTGGCCATGCAACGGCCGAACAGGCGCGCGGTCTCCACCAGCTCGGCCGCCACGATCCAGCGCCCCGGCCGTTTGGACAGGCGCGAGCCGGGATGGCGGTGAAACTTGATGCCGCGTGCGCCCAAATAAAAGTCGTCTTCGTCGCTTTTGCAACCGATATTGCCCAGCAGACCGCACAGCAGGGCCAGGTGAAGCTGCTCATAGCTGGCCGGCTCTTTGTTGAGCTTCCAGCCTTGCTCGGCCACCACGCTGACCAGCTGCGAATGGATGTCGCGCCACTCGCGCACGCGGCGCACATTGATGTAGTTCTCGCGCAGCAGGTTTTCGTACTGGCGGTTGGAGAGTTTGGGGGAGGCGGGCGCGACCTGGGTGGATGCACCGCTGCCCCCACCCCAGCCCTCCCCCAGAGGGGGAGGGAGTGAAGAGGCGCTGCCGCGTGTATGCCCCGGCCTGGCTTGGCTCCCTCTAGGATAGGGCTGGGGTGAGAGCTGGGGTGAGGCCACGCGCACCTCGGGCCTTCCCCCCAGCGCTGGGCCCACAGCATGCGGCCGCCCTCCCCTGGCCTCCCCAATCCACTGCCAGAGCTTCAAGTAGGAGACAAACTCGCTCTTCTCGTCGTCAAACTTGGCATGCCTCTGGTCGGCCTGGGCCTGTTTATCCAAGGGCCGATCGCGCACGTCCTGCACGCTCAGCGCGCTGGCAATGACCAACACCTCCTCCAAGGCGCGGCGCTCACGCGCCTCCAGCAGCATGCGGCCCACCCGGGGGTCCAGCGGCAGCTTGGCCAGCGCATGACCGATGGGGGTCAGCTCATTGAAGTCATCGACCGCGCCAAGCTCAGCGAGCAGTTGATAGCCGTCGGTGATGGCGCGGCGCTGCGGCGGCTCGATGAATGCAAACTCCTCCACGCTGCCCAGATGCAAGGCCTTCATGCGCAAGATGACCGAGGCCAGCGAGCTGCGCAAGATCTCCGGGTCGGTGAAGGCTGGGCGGCCTAGAAAGTCTTGCTCCTCATACAGGCGAATGCAGATACCGTCAGCCACGCGGCCGCAGCGGCCGGCCCTCTGGTTGGCCGCTGCCTGCGAGATCGGCTCGACCAGCAGTTGCTCGACCTTGCTGCGAAAGCTGTAGCGCTTGACCCGCGCGGTGCCGGTGTCTATGACGTACCGTATGCCGGGCACGGTCAGCGAGGTTTCGGCCACGTTGGTGGCCAGCACAATGCGGCGGCCGCTGTGCGCCTCAAAGATGCGGTCTTGCTCGGCTTGCGACAGGCGCGAAAACAGGGGCAGTACTTCGGCCTCGCGCAGCAGCGGTTGGTGCGCCAGGTGTTTGCGCAGGTGGTCGGCGGCCTCCCGGATCTCGCGCTCGCCGGGCAGAAAGATCAGGATGTCGCCGTGGCCCGCCCCGCCCTTCCAGAGTTCATCCACGCCATCGGCAATCGCCTCACTCAGTCCGTAGTCTCGGCTTTCTTCGAAGGGCCGGTAGCGCTGCTCCACCGGGAAAGTGCGGCCAGAGACCATGATGACCGGCGCCTGGCCCCTACCAGAGGCAAAGTAATCCGCAAAACGCTGGGCGTCGATGGTCGCCGAGGTGATGATGATCTTCAGGTCCGGCCGGCGCGGCAGCAGTTGGCGCAGGTAGCCCAGCAGGAAGTCGATGTTCAGGCTGCGCTCGTGCGCCTCATCGATGATGAGCGTGTTGTAGGCGCGCAGCAGCGGATCGGTCTGCGTCTCAGCCAGCAAGATGCCGTCGGTCATCAGCTTGACCGAGGCGCCGGCCGACAGCCGGTCCTGAAAGCGCACCTTGTAGCCGACCACCTCGCCCAGCGGCGACTTCATCTCCTCGGCGATGCGCTTGGCCACGCTGGAGGCGGCCACGCGCCGAGGCTGGGTGTGGCCGATCAGGTGGCCGCGTTTGCCGGGGTGGTTGGCACTGCCGCGGCCCAGACTCAGCGCGATCTTGGGCAGCTGTGTGGTCTTGCCCGAGCCGGTCTCGCCGCAGACGATGATCACCTGGTGGTCTTCGATGGCACGTGCGATGTCCTCACGCCGTGCCGAAACCGGCAGGCTCTCGGGAAATTCCAGGTGCAAGGCAGCAGGAGGCGGGGCAAGAGACACAAAAAAGCGCAGCAGCAGCGGGCGTAAAAACGGTGAAAGAAAACGAGGCCGCAGCTTAATGGCTGAGCGATGAAGGGTGGACCTGAGAGAAGGTGCTGTCAACTTCGGTCAAAATCGGTCGAAATCGTCTTCAACGCCTATGTCCACCGTCTTTAATTTTACCTTCGTGCCCTGGTTCCGCTCGGTGGCGCCCTATATCCACCTGCACAGGGGCAAGACCTTTGTGGTGGGCATGGCCGGAGAAGCAATTGCGGCGGGCAAGCTGCAGCACATTGCCCAGGATCTGGCGCTGATTCAAAGCATGGGGGTGAAGATCGTGCTGGTGCACGGCTTTCGGCCGCAGGTCAATGAACAGCTGGCCGCCAAAGGCCACCAGCCGCAATACGCGGGTGGCATGCGCATCACCGACAGCGTGGCGCTGGACTGCGCGCAGGAGGCAGCCGGCCAGCTGCGCTACGAGATCGAGGCGGCCTTCAGCCAGGGCCTGCCCAACACGCCCATGGCCGGCTCGACGGTGCGGGTGATTTCAGGCAACTTCATCACAGCGCGCCCGGTGGGCATCGTCGATGGCATCGACTTCAAGCATTCCGGCCTGGTGCGCAAGGTCGATGCCCAGGGCATACGCCAGACCCTGGACATGGGCGCGATGGTGCTGCTCTCGCCCTTTGGTTTTTCGATCACCGGCGAGGCTTTCAACCTGTCCATGGAAGAAGTGGCCACCCGGGTGGCCATCGAACTGCAGGCCGACAAGCTGATCTTTCTGAGTGAAATACCTGGCATCCGGATCCGACCGACCGAGCCTGCCGCCGAAGACAACCCGATCGACACGGAAATGCCGCTGGACCTGGCCGAAAAGCTGCTTGCCAGCCTGCCTGCGCCGCTGCAGCCCACCGACACCGGTTTTTATCTGCAGCATTGCGTCAAAGCCTGTAAGGCCGGGGTGGACCGCACCCATATCCTGCCCTTTGCCACCGACGGCTCGCTGCTGCTGGAAGTCTATGTACACGACGGCATAGGCACCATGGTGATTGACGAGAAGCTTGAGGAGTTGCGCGAGGCCACGGTCGACGATGTCGGTGGCATCTTGCAGCTGATCGAGCCCTTCGAGAACGACGGCACCTTGGTCAAGCGCGACCGCACCGAGATTGAACGCGATGCGGGGCTGTACAGCGTCATCGAGCACGACGGCGTGATTTTTGGCTGCGCTGCGCTCTACCCCTACCCCGAAGCCCGCACCGCCGAAATGGCGGCGCTGACCGTCTCGCCGCAAAGCCAGGGTCAGGGCGATGGCGAGCGCATTCTCAAGCGCATCGAACAAAGGGCCAGAGCCCAGGGCCTGAGCAGCATTTTTGTGCTCACCACGCGCACCATGCACTGGTTTCTCAAGCGCGGTTTTCAGGTGGTCGATATTGACTGGCTGCCCGAGGCACGCAAGCGCAAGTACAACATCAACCGCAAGAGCCAGGTGCTGGTCAAGCAGCTTTAAGGGCAAGGCCCGCTGCCCCGTATCCGCCCTGCCCCACCTCAGCGAGCCGGCCCAAGCTGAGCTGGGCCGGCCTCGGCCGATTTACTGGCGCCAGCCGCGCATGCCCAGCAAACGGGCTAAGGCATAGCCAGCCAGCAAGGACACGAGTACGGTCTGGACAGGATGCTCCTGCACCACGCTGCGCGATGCCGACCAGGCCCGCTGAGGCAGATCGGTCAGTTTATGGCCCTGACCATCCAAGCGATCGACCAGGCGGCTGGCGCCACTGGCCAGGCGGTCGACGGCGTCATGGGCCACATTGCGGGCCCGGCTGAGCGTGTCGCGGGCAGTGTCGACCGCCGCCCAATGCGCAGTCGCATTGGCTTGATCGCCGGCCAGACCACCGCTGGCGTGCGTGGGTGAGCTCACGCGGGCTGCGTCGCCTGAGCTGTGTGAAAAGGTCGAGTTGTCCATGCCTTGCTCCAGATAAATCGGTGGATGAAAACGCCAGGCCACCCGGCCCGACGCGTTCAGTCACTTTAAGCACACCCGGTGAGCGGCGCGTCGGCAGCGCCAGACAAGCCGGGTAGGACGCGGCGCTTCATCAACGGGGCCAGCGTGCTTCATCCGCAGCCGCATCGCTGCGAGGGCGCAGCTCCCACTCCCCCAAACGAACACAGGCGGCGAGCCTCATTTCGTCGGAGCTGTGGGGTTGGGTGGGAGCTGCGCCCTCGCAGCGATGTGGCGCTTGAGCTAAGGCCCTATCGCGCCGAGGGCGGCGCTCCCACAAAAACCAGCTTTGTCTGGGCAGGGGGAGTGGGAGCTGCGCCCACCGCCAAGAGCAGCCATAGCGACATCACCGAGCATGAGCGATCGCCCTACACCGGCGTGGCTGCGGCGCCGACATGGCGCTGCCTGCAAGCTGCCTAGATTGGAGGGCCTCAAGGAGCTTGCTCATGCCGCATATGCCTCAGCCCACCCCACAGCCGCGCTGGCAGCGCCCGCAGGTGCCGGGTCAGAACCAGTTGCGCGAGGTGCGTATCCCGGTAGGGTCTCAATGGCTGCATGGCGATCTGGTCTTGCCGGCGCAGATGCATGGTCTGGTGCTGTTTGCGCACGGCAGCGGCAGCGGCCGCCACAGCTCGCGCAACCGGCTGGTGGCCGCGGCCCTGCATCAGGCCGGTGTGGGTACTTTGTTGCTGGACCTGCTGACGACGCAGGAAGAGCAGGCCGACATGCATACCGGCGAACACCGCTTCAACATCGCCTTGCTGACCGACCGAATACTGGCCGCCACCTTGTGGGTGCTGCAGCAGCCGGGCCTGTGGGAATGGCCTTTGGGCTATTTTGGGGCCAGCACCGGCAGCGCGGCTGCGCTGATCGCTGCGGCCCGGCTCGATGGCCGCATCGCGGCAGTCGTCTCGCGCGGCGGCCGCCCCGATCTGGCCGGTCAGGTGACGCTGGCCAGTGTTACCGCCCCCACGCTGCTGATCGTCGGCGGGGCCGATCGGCAAGTGCTTCAGCTCAACACCGAGTCCATGGCCCATTTGCAGTGCGACAAGCGCCTGGCCATCGTGGAAGGGGCCTCCCATCTGTTTGAGGAGCCCGGCGCCTTGCCGGAGGTCTCGCGCCTGGCCTGCGAATGGTTTAGCCTGTATTTCAGGGCGCAGCTCTTGGGCCAGCCGGCCGCGAGCGCCGAGCAGCGCGCCTGGGGTGTTCATTGATGGCAGGAGGCCTCATGCGACCCTTACGTACCGTCAACCCGCCCTACCGCGACCGCCACGATGCTGGCAAGGCGCTGGCCGAGGCCTTGGCTAGCCATGCCGGCGAGAACAATCTGCTGGTGCTGGCCCTGCCGCGCGGTGGCGTGGCGGTGGGCTATGAAGTGGCCCGGGCCCTGCACGCCCCACTCGATATTGTGGTGGTGCGCAAGCTGGGCTTGCCCGGCCATGAGGAATACGCCATGGGCGCGATCGCCAGCGGCGGGGTGCGGGTGATGAACCCACTGCCGGGCATGACGGTCGCACCTGAAGACTTGGCCGTTGTGCTCAGCCGAGAGGAGGCCGAGTTGGTTCGGCGGGAGCAGCGCTATCGCGGCGTGCATTCGGCCGTCAGCCCCCGAGGGCGCCATGTGATTTTGGTCGACGACGGGCTGGCCACCGGGGCCACCATGCGCGCGGCGGCACTGGCGGTGCGGCAGCAGCATCCGGCCCGGCTGACGGTGGCGGTACCGGTGGGCGCGCGCGACAGCTGCGCCGAGCTCGCCGATGTAGTCGACGAGTTGGTTTGTCCCTTCATGCCCGAACCCTTTCAGGCGGTCGGCCTGTGTTACCACAACATGACCCAGGCCAGCGACGAGGAAGTCTGCCATCTCCTCAAGCTGGCATGGAGCGAGCACGCCCAAGAGCTGCGTCAGGCCCTGAAAGACCGCCGGGCTGCGGACTTGGCCATGTTGGCAGCGGCCCCGGTCGTCCCGCCCGCACCCTCGCATCTGCCATGAGTTCATCGACAGGTGCGTCCCGCGCGGGTGCGGCGGCTGGTCTGGCCAGGCCGAGCGCGGCCGAAATTGTTCAGGGTCTGTGCAAACACCTGCAGCCGCTGTTTGGCCACCCCTCCGACTATGACCGCCTGCTGACGGCCATAGGGACTGCGCGCTTTGTGCTGCTGGGCGAGGCCAGCCACGGCACCCGCGAGTTCTACAGGGAACGCATCGAGATCACCCAGAGGCTGATCCTTGAGCGGCGCATAGACGCGGTGGCGCTCGAGACCGACTGGCCTGACGCCTGGCGGGTGCACCGCTATGTCAGCGGCCACAGCGACGATGGCAGCGCCGCCCAGGCTCTGGGCGGCTTCGAACGCTTCCCGGCCTGGATGTGGCGCAATACCGAGGTCGTCGCCTTCGTGCAATGGCTGCGCAACCACAATCTGAGCAGCGGATCGCAGATCGGCATCTATGGCCTGGATCTGTACAGCCTGTTCCGATCGATGCAACAGGTGCTGAATTACCTGGACCGGATCGACCCTGCAGCGGCGCAGCGGGCCCGAGCGCGCTATGCCTGTTTTGACCATGCGCGCGAGGACAGCCAGACTTATGGCTTGCGGGCCAGCAGCGGTCTGAGCCGCAGTTGCGAAGACGAGGTGGTGTCGCAGCTGAGCGATCTGATGCAGCGCAGCGTCGAGGGCCAAGCCAACCTGGACGAGCTGTTTCATGTCCGCCAGAACGCGCGACTGGTGCGCAACGCCGAGGCGTATTACCGCAGCATGTTCGGTGGCCGGGTATCGTCCTGGAATCTGCGCGATAAGCACATGATGGAGACGGTACAGGCGCTCGAGCATCATTTGCAGCGCCCCGGCCGCCCAGCCCGTCTGGCGATCTGGGCGCACAACTCGCACCTGGGCGACGCCGGGGCCACCGATATGGCCGAGCATGGCCAGTGGAATCTGGGGCAACTGCTGCGCCAGCGCTATGGTCAGGAGGTGTTTATCGTCGGCATGAGCACCTACAGCGGCACCGTCACCGCCGCCCGCGACTGGGACGAACCAGCGCAGCGCCGGCAGGTACGCCCGGGGCTGGCCGGCAGCTGGGAAGATCTGCTGCATCAGGCTGAGGTCGACCGCTTCCTTGTGCTGTTGCGCGGCAACGAGGCGCTGCAGAAACTGGCCGGTGCGGCGCGTCTGCAACGCGCCATCGGGGTGGTCTATAGGCCCGAGACCGAGCGCCAGAGTCACTATCTGATGACCCGGCTGCCGCAGCAGTTTGACGCGCTGCTGCACATCGATCACAGCCACGCGCTCGAGCCCCTGGACAAGGGGCCGACATGGATCAGCGGGGAGGTGCCTGAAACCTATCCGTCAGGCCTGTGAATCGGCGCTGATTCAGCGCGTCATCAGCGCATGATGGGTGCGCCCGTGGCGCGGACGGTGCGCGCCAGGGCTGTTCAGCGCTGATTGGGGCCGCGCGCCGTACTGTGGTCACGGTTAGCCGCACCACGCAGATCGTTCATCTGCCGGGTCTGCCCGCTGGCGACCATGGAAACCAGTGTGTCCTCATGGGACTGCAGGCTGTTGGGTGCCTCCGGCACCTGGCCGCGCTGAACGATGCGCTGGGCCGCTTCCTTGAACAAACTCTTGTGCGTCATGTTGAAACTGCTGCTGTGTATTCGCTCGCACCGGCCCTGCCAGGCCGGACAAACACTATCACCGCGTCACGCTCTGAATGGCATGTTGCAGCGCAGCAGTTTAGAAGCGAAAGCTCAGCCGGGATGTTAAAAATGACAAATGGGCGACACCAATACTCGGTCATTCCGATAAATCGGTATGTTGCCGAAGCAAGGCCCTCCCCCTGCGATAGCTCGCTGGCAGGATGAAAGGCTCTGGGAACAGGGCTGGATCAAGGCCTTGGGGGCAGGCCTGGATCAAGGCCTTGGGGGCAGGCCTGGATCAAGGCCTTGGGAGCAGGCCTGGATCAAGGCCTTGGGAGCAGGCCTGGATCAAGGCTGTGGGAGCTGCGCCCTCGCAGCGATGGGGCCTCCTATCTGGCGCCGTGCCTGTTTAGGCGCCGCATCGGGCCGAGGGCGGCCCTCCCACACGGTGGCGCCTTCGATCAGCGGAAATCGCGGCTGCTCACCGCCAACTCCCCGAGCAATTCACTCAGGTCCTGCAAGCGGCGAGCCACCAGATTGCGCACCCGGCCGTGGCCCGGGGCCAGCCCCTCGTCTTCGCTGCGCTGCCACACGCCCCAGACGGCCAGCAGGCGCGCGTGTAGCAGCTCGTCGCGCTGGCGCTCGCGCAACGGCCGGCCGGCGATCACATTGACCGAGCCCGATTCGTCTTCCAGAGTGATAAAGGTTGTTCCTTTGGCAGTTGACGGCTGCTGGCGCACCGTCACGATGCCGCAGGCAGCCACCCGGCGGCCATCGGGCAGGGCCTCAAGCTGACCGGCCGACAGCAGGCCGCGCCGCGCCAGCGCCGGACGCAGCAGGGCCAGCGGATGACGGCGCAGGCTCAGGCCCAGGGCGCGGTAGTCACCCACGATGTCCTGGGCCTCTGCCATGGGCGCAAGCTCCAGGGCCGGTTCATGGACCGGCACCGAACGCAGCAAGGCCGGCGCTGGCTGCAGGGCCGAAGCGGCCCAGACCTGCTGACGCCGGTGGCCGGCCAGCGAGGCCAGCGCATCGGCAGCAGCCAGGGCATCAAGATCGCGCCGACCAAGTTCGGCGCGCAAAGCCAGGTCTTCGACACTTTCAAAGGGCTGCTGGGCACGCGCCGCCAGGATTCGCTCAACCCCGGCCTGTGACAGGCCCGACACCAGGCGCAGGCCCAGACGCACGGCAGGCTGCGCTTGCCCCCACTGGGAGAGCTTGGGGGCATTGCAGTCCACCCAAGCCTCCTCCAGCGTGCAATCCCAGCCACTGACCGCCACATCCACCGCCCTGACCTCAATGCCATGCCGGCGTGCGTCTTGCACCAGTTGCGAGGGTGAATAAAAGCCCAGGGGCTGGGCATTGAGCATGGCGGCCAGAAAACAGGCTGGCTCATGGCGCTTGAGCCAGCAGCTGACATAGACCAGCTTGGCAAAGCTGGCGGCGTGGCTCTCCGGAAAGCCGTATTCGCCAAAGCCCTCGATCTGGCTGAAGATGCGCTGGGCGAACTCAAAGTCATAGCCCTTCTCGACCATGCGTCCGACCAGACGCTGCCGGAAGGGGTCGAGCCCGCCCTTGCGCTTCCAGGCGGCCATGGCGCGGCGCAGCTGATCGGCCTCGCCCGGGCTGAAGTCGGCAGCGATCATGGCGATTTGCATCACCTGTTCCTGAAAAATCGGCACGCCCAGGGTGCGCCCCAGGGCTGGGGCCAATTCTGGGTGTTCCATGTCCTTGACGGCTCCCCTGCCCTGCTCTGTCCCCTTGTCTTTCTCCCTCTGGGCGAGGGCCGGGGTGAAGGCACCGCCCATCACCGCGGCCTGCCCCCACCCCTGCCCTCCCCCAAGGGGGGAGGGAGACTGCGCGCGGCGCAGACGGCGCTGCTCTAAATAGGGGTGCACCATGCCCCCCTGGATAGGCCCGGGCCGCACGATGGCTACCTGGACCACCAGGTCGTAAAAGCAGCGCGGTTGCAAGCGCGGCAGCATGCCCATCTGGGCGCGGCTTTCGATCTGGAACACGCCCACCGTGTCGGCGGCGCAGATCATGTCGTAAGTGGCGCTGTCGTCGGCCGGGATCTGATGCATCTGCAGCTCTGTACCGCGCCATTGGTGGCGCAGGTCCAGGCAGCCCCGGATGGCCGAGAGCATGCCCAAGGCCAGCACGTCAACCTTCATCAGACCGACCGCCTCCAGGTCGTCCTTGTCCCACTGGATGATGTAGCGCTCCGCCATGGCCGCCGGCTGCACCGGCACCAGACGGGTGAGCTTGTCATGGGTGAGCACAAAGCCGCCCACATGCTGGCCCAGGTGGCGCGGCATATCCAAGGCTTGCAGCGTCAGCGCCAGCCACTGCTGCACCGCCGGGTCCTGCGGATCAACGCCGTCGGGCCAGGCTGGCGGCTGCGGGTCGCGACCCAGCCAGCTGCAGTCACGGCTCAGGGCCTCGATCAGCTCGGGCTGTAGGCCCAGGGCCTTGCCCACGTCGCGCAAGGCGCTGCGCGGCCGGTAGCGGATCACCGTGGCGGCAATGGCCGCACGCTCATGGCCGTACTGGCGGTAGATGTAGGCGATGACCTCCTCGCGCCGCTGGTGCTCGAAGTCCACATCAATGTCCGGCGCCTCCAGCCGCTCGCGGCTGATGAAGCGCTCAAACAGCAGCCGGCTCTCGGCCGGGTCGACCGCGGTGATGCCCAGGCAGTAGCACACCGCCGAATTGGCCGCCGAGCCGCGCCCTTGACACAAGATGCCCTGCGAGCGGGCAAAGCGCACGATGTCGTGCACCGTCAGAAAGTACATCTCGTAGCGCAGCTCGGCAATCAGGGCGAGTTCATGCGCAATCTGCTGCGTCACCGCGGCCGGCGCGCCCTGCGGGTAGCGCTCGCGCAGGCCCTCCTCAGTGAGCTGGTGCAGCCACTGCAGCGGCGTGTGGCCGGCCGGCACGCTGTCTTGGCGGGGGTAGGCATAGTGGGCGCGAATCTCGTCCAGGCTGAAGCGGCAGCGCCTGGTCACCGTCAAGGTGGCCGCCAGCAGCTCTGGCGGGTAGAGCTCGGCCAGCCGCAGGCGCGAGCGCAAATGAGCCTGTGCATTGGGCTGCAGCGCCCGCCCGGCCTCGCGCACGGTGCAGCCCTGGCCGATGGCGGTCAGCACATCGTGCAGCGGCTTGCGCGAGCGCAGATGCATCAGCACGCCGCCAGCGGCCAAGAGGGGCACGCCGGTGCGCTCAGACAGCTGCTCGAGCTGCTGCAGACGCAAGGCATCGCCCAGCCGCTGCTGCAGATGCACCGCCAACCACAGCCGGCCCGCCCACAGCGCGCGGGCCCAGTGCAGCAAGCTGGCCAGCACCGCCTCGTCGATGGGCTGATCGATCAGGGGGCACAGCAGCAGCTCGCACTCGCGCAGGCGCTCAAACGCCGCCTCACCCAGGGCCACCCGGTAGCCCGCATCCGTGCCCTGCCCGGCCTGGCGCGCCGCGGTGATGAACTCGCACAGATCGCCCCAGCCCTGCATGTTGTGGGGCAGCACCACCAGGCGCAGCGGCTGCTCATGCAAGCGAAATTCAGCGCCCGGCAGCAACTGCAGGCCGCAGGCCTTGGCCGCCTGATGCGCCCGCACCACGCCGGCCACCGAACATTCGTCGCTGAGCGCCAGCGCTGCATAGCCCAGGGCCTGTGCCCGCTCGACCAATTCTTCAGGCTGCGAAGCACCGCGCTGAAAGCTGAAATTACTCAGCGCGTGCAGCTCGGCGTAGTCGGGCAGTACAGAGGCCATGGCTGAACTTCAGGCAAAGATGCCGTGCAAAAACCACGACAGCGTCGCATCAGCCCGGCGCTCACGGTAAATCCAGAGCAGGCCAGCTTGCGCGCTGCGGGCAATGAAGTAATCGCGCATAACCGAGTCTTGGGCAGGCTGCGGCTGCCCCGCCTGCCCGCTCGTCAGCGCCATCCAGGCGCTGCTCTCCAGCCGCTGCGGCCCCACCAGCAGGGTCAAAGGCCCGAGGTGACATGGCCGATCGCCCTGCAAGCGCAAAGGCTGGGGCTGCGGCAGCAGCCAGGTGGGCAGCAGATCGCCCTCTCCCCACCCTCCTTCAGAGGGTTGCGTCTCTTTTTTCCTCCCCCTCTGGGGGAGGCTGGGGGTGGGGGCAGAGCCCAAACCTTGATCCACGCCGCCTGCTTTCGAACCTGCTTTCGAACCTGCTTTCGAACCTGCTTTCGAACCTGCTTTCGAACCTGCTTTCGAGCTGGCTTTTAAGCTGGCTGACGAACCGGCTAAAGGCTCCGGATTTGAGATCGCCCGAGACCTTGTGGGAGACCTTGTGGGAGCCGCGCCCTCGCGGCGATGCGGCGCCAAGCCACCCAGCCCGGTCGCTACAGAGCTGGCCCCAGAGCCCACCGCCAAAGCCGGCAGCCACTGCTGCATGCACTCGGGCACATGGCGATCGCACGGCTGCCAGCGCTGGACCTGCGCACTGCCCAAGCGCTCGCCCAGCCGCTCGAGCAAGTGCACCAGGCTCTCACCCCGGCGCTGCTCGTCCGGCAACAGGCTCTGGCTCTCCAGCCGCACCGGCACCGTCTCGACCGTGCGCAGCACCAGCGCTTGCACCGGCGCGCTCAGGCGCAGGCCGGCCAGCCGCTCGGCCAACAAACGCAGCACATGGGCCATGTCCTGAGTCGGCTCGCTCAGACGCAACAGCAAAACCGCCGGTGCGGTGCTGCCCCGGCGCGCGTCGATCTGCCACTGCAATTGCAGCGCCAGCACACCCTGGCTGCGCGCCAGCAACCAGGCCTGCAAACGCTGCAACAGGCGGCGCGCGGCAAACAGCAGCGCCTGGGCATGCTCGACGCCGCTGGGCCACTGCAGCCGGTCTTCAAAGACCTCGGGCAACTGCAGCCAGGTGTGGTTTTCAGGCCGATCGCCATAGGCCATGTCCAGCGCATCGAGCAGCCCCTGGCCAAAGCGGCGGGTCACGCCGTCCCGTGGCAGCGCCCGCAGATCCTGCCATTGCCGGCAACCCAGGCGCTCAAGCACCGGCAGATGAGGCCCGGCCGCGCTCAGGCAGGCCAGGGGCAACTGCCCGACCGCCACCCGGGCCGACTCGCGCCAGGGCAGGCCCAGTTGCAAACGCGCCAGGGCCTGCAGCGCGGTCTGACCCGGGGCGGCCTGCAAAGCCACCGCCTCGACCATGCCGGCCGCTAGCACCTGCTGGCGCAGTTGCGCCAACAGGGGCGCGAGCCCGCCAAACAGGCGCAGACTGGCCGACACCTCCATCAGCACCGCTGCCGGCGCCAGGCTCACCCGGGGGGTGCAGCGCAAGGCATGGCAGGCCAGCGCCTGTACGCTGCCCGCATCGACCGGCCCGGACTCAGACCAGGCTCTGAGCGCGATCCACAGCATCGGACACCTCCGAAAGCGCCAGGGTCTGCACCAGCCGCGCCCGGCGGCGATGTGCCTGCCCGTGGCTGGCCGCCAGCAACTGCTGCAAGGCGCTCGGCTGCATCTGCAGCAGCAAGGGCGCAGCCAGAGGCGGCCCCCGCCTTTTGAACACCTCCACCTGCAAAGCCGGTGGCCGCCCGCCTGCCTCGGCCTGAGCCTGTGGCCAGTCCAGCAGCAAGCGCAAAGGCGCAGGCGACGCCTCCTGCCGGGCCGACGGCGGCCGGCAGACAAACAGCAGACGGCCATGCTCTTGTGCCAGCGTCTGCAAACGCCGCAAGGCCGCCGCCGGTACCGCCCCCAGCCACAGCAGCACCGCCGGCACATCGGCGCAGCGCAGGGCCTGCTCGGCCGCCCACAGCCTGTCGGCCAGGGTATCGACCTGCACCTGCAGCAAAGAGCCCGGTACGCAACCACGCGCCGCCAGCGCCGGGCCAAAAGGCAGCCAAGGCGCACCAATGAGCACCACCGCTGAGCGCCCCGACCTCGGAGCCGGCGCCTGGGCCGCCAATTGACTCAAAGCCGGCGCCAGCAAACCCCATTCGGCATGCAAACCCGGCGCCTGCAGCAACTCGCTGATGCCCCCCACCGGCCAGCCACCACCCGGCAAGGCGGCATCGAGCGCGGCATGGCCGGTAGGCAGCACCAAGCCCGGCGGGCGCGCCAATTCACTGGCGCGCCAGACATCGGGCAAGGCATGGGCAGACAAAGACATGGCAACACACGGGCCCACCCCTGCGGCGTTGCCGGCAGAACACAGATGGACCCCAAAGACTGGATAAATATACAGTATTTTGACGAGGGGTCAAGCTTGGTGACGGTCTGGCACTGTTGGGTTGGATGAGTTCCGGTATGTTGGCGACGCACCCGCCAATGCGACGGTTGACGTCCATCTTTAATGTAGCTACATTAAATCTTGCTGATCGAGTTCGACCCACTCAAAAATCAATCCAACATCGCCAAGCATGGGGTATCACTGGCTCTCGCCTCTGAGCTGGAATGGGAGCAAGCGCTGATTCGGGTTGACGATCGGTTCGAGTACGGCGAGCGTCGAATGATCGCCCTGGCTCCTCGTACGGGTGCCCTGTATTACGTGGCCTTCGTGGATCGCCACCGTGTGCGCAGAATCATCAGCCTGCGCCGCGCCAACCGTCGTGAGGTGACGCACTATGTCCAAGCCGAGTAAACGCCCCAGCGTCGTTATGCCCACCGTGGCCGAAGATCGGGCCATCACTGCAGCCGCCAAGGCCGATCCAGACGCACAGCCTCTGACGCCATCCCAGCTCAAGGCCATGATTGGCCCTCTGCGCGGTCGGCCGCCGCTGGAATCGAAGAAGAAGCTGGTCTCTATTCGCTACAGCCCGGAGGTGCTGGCGTACTTCAAGGCGACCGGCGAGGGCTGGCAGTCGCGCATGGACGGTGTGCTTAAGGAATACATCACCCAACGCAGCCATCAGGCATCCAATGATGCCTAAATCTTCGCGCAAGCTCCAAGAGGCAGTCCGGTCGTTACAGTTGATCGATCAGGGCTTAGGGCCTGTCCGCAAGCTGACCGGTTTGCGTCGCTGCGAGCAAAACTGAAGGCGCTTATCTTCCGGGCAGCGGGGTGGCCAGGGTCAGGACGGCAACAAGGAAACATGCGCCTGCAACTCGTCCCATGGCGCAGACAGCTTTCGACCTTCGCGGATCAGCAAGCCCGTCGCCTCCAAAACGGCCACATCCTGATGGACGTTTTTGTAGTCCCGGCCCAGCGCATGCGCCAGTTCTCTGGTGTTGTTGGCGCCGTGCTGGCGGACATGGCGTAGCAGATCAAGGCGGCGGGGGGACAGCGTGTCCAACATGGTTTGGACCTTGAGAAAGGTCACATGGCTCTCTTGGACCTGCTCTCCTGCTGCAGCGCGATTCCAGGCCTGCGTAAACCGCTGCCCCATATCGGCCAAGCTGCCCACATTGACTTGAACTTTAGGAGTCGTGCTCATTGGTCGCCCTTTCAACATCGGCCAAAAAATCAGCCACTAACTTTTCTGCACTCTCAAACTTGTAGGGGGTTTCCAATTCACCGATGTGTTTGTGGTCACCCTTGCCGCGTTCGTTGTCGTACCCCACGATCCGAACGCCATCGCGCCCATAGAAAAGGCTGTACTTCAGTCCGTGCGGCCTTTCAGACGATGGTTTTGGGAGCTGCCAGATGGTCATCTCGACAATGGCTCCGTCTGGCAAGACAGCCTTGTCGTAAAAAATCCGCTTCGCCCTCATAGGGTTAATCTAACCATCATTATTTATGGTGTCAATGGCCATCATATTTTAGAGATGCAAACAAGCTCTGAACAGAGCTGAATAGCCGTACGCCACGGCCATCCCGGGCACATTGAACAGCCAGGCCCCCTGGCGCAGTTTCCCCCAAGGAAACACAAGTTCCTTTTTTCAAGCCCAGGGCTATACTGCGCCGGACTCCCAGCTATCGCCCTGCCCTCACAACCTTGCCCACGGAGATCCTCCATGCGTCTGCCTCGCCGTCCTCTGATCCTGGCCAGTCTGCTCAGCCTTTGCCTGTCGGCTGCAGCGCAAGAATTTCCCAACCGGCCCATCAAGCTGCTGGTGGGCTTTGCAGCCGGCGGCCCGCTCGATGTGTTCACCCGGGTGCTGGCTCAAGAGATGGCCGGCGTGATCGGCCAGCCGGTGGTGGTTGAAAACCGCAGCGGTGCCAGCGGGCAGCTCGCCACTGACGCGGTGGCCAAGGCCGAGCCTGACGGCTACACCCTGCTGTCAACCGCTTCGACCTTTATCGTCAACCCCATCCTCAGCGGCCGCAACTCGCCCGATCCGCAGAAAGACTTTGCGCCTGTGGCGCACACGGCGGTACTGCCGACCATCTTGGTGACCGCCCCCGACCTGCCGGTGCAGTCGCTGCAAGACCTGGTCAAGCTGGCGCGCACCCGGCCCATGACCTATTCATCGGCCGGAAACGGTGGCCCAGCCCATTTGGCCGGCGCCCTGCTGGGCCAGACCACCGGCACCCAGATGACCCACGTGCCCTACCGAGGCGCTGCACCCGGCTTGGCCGATGTGATGGCCAGCCGTATCGACTTCACCTTCTACACCATGTCAGGCCTGAAGGAGCTGGTGACGGCCAAGCGGGTCAAGCCCTTGGCCATCACCTCGGCGCGCCGCCACCCAGACTTTGCCGATGTGCCCACCATGAGCGAAGCAGGCATTGCCGGCTTTGACCATGTGGGCGCCTGGTTTGGCGTGGTGGCCCCGGCTGCTACGCCTGCGGCTGTCGTGAGTAAGCTCAATCGGGCCATCGATCAGGTGCTGAACAAGCCGGAAGCACGCGAGCGCATCGCCAAGATGGGCATGATCCCGGTGGGCGGCAGCAGCGAGTCCTTCAAACAGTTTCTGGCCAGTGACTCGCAGCGCTGGACCGAGCTGATACGCGCGGCCAACATCAAGGAGTGAGGCTGTAGATCCCGCAGCGCTCATTTGGGACCCAGGGCTGTTCTTGTGGGAACGTCGCCCTCGGCGCGATAGGGCCTGAAATCTAGCCCCGCGCTACATCAGTGGCCGCATCGCTGCGAGGGCGCAGCTCCCACAGAGCCCCTGAACCGGCAATGCTTTGTGGGAGTGCCCCCACAGAGCTCCTGAACCGGCAGTGCTTTGTGTGAGCGCTGGCAACAAGCCCTCAGGCGCAGACCCGCTGGCGTGCCTCTTCGTATTCGCGGCGCAGCTGGGCGATGTATTGACCGGCGGTCTGCACCTTGTCGATCGCGCCTATGCCCTGGCCGCAGCCCCAGATGTCCTTCCAGGCCTTGGCCGCGATGTCGCCGCCGAAATTCATTTTGCTCGGGTCGCTGGTGGGCAGATTGTCGGGGTCGAGGCCGGCCTTGCGGATGGCCGGCGCCAGGTAGTTGCCGTGCACGCCGGTAAACAAGTTGGTGTAGACGATATCGTCCGAATTGCAGTCAACCACCGCCTGCTTGTAGTCCTCGGTGGCGCGCGCTTCTTCCGTGGCAATGAAGGCCGAACCGATATAGGCGAAGTCGGCGCCCATGGCCTGAGCGGCCAGCACCGCACCGCCGGTCGAAATCGCGCCTGAGAGAGCCAGCGGGCCGTCAAACCACTGTCGGATTTCTTGGATCAGAGCAAACGGGCTCTTCACGCCTGCATGGCCGCCGGCGCCTGCTGCCACGGCCACCAGGCCGTCTGCGCCCTTCTCGATGGCCTTGTGGGCAAAGGCATTGTTGATGATGTCGTGCAGCACCACGCCGCCGTGGCTGTGGGCGGCTTGGTAAACGTCTTCACGTGCCCCCAGCGAGGTGATGTAGATCGGTACCTTGTGCTTGACGCACAGGGCCATGTCCTGCTCCAAGCGGTCGTTGGACTTGTGCACGATCTGGTTGATCGCAAATGGCGCGGCCGGCTTGTCAGGGTTGGCCTGGTTGTAGGCTGCCAGGGTCTCGGTGATTTCGGCCAGCCAGTCGTCGAGCTGCGAGGCCGGCCGCGCATTGAGGGAGGGCATGGAGCCCACCACGCCGGCAATGCACTGCGCAATCACCAGCTTGGGCGTGCTCAGAATGAACATCGGCGAGCCGATCACCGGAAACGGCAGGTGCGCCAGGGCGCCGGGCAGCTTGGACATGGTCTGGCCTTTCAAGGACGGAGGTGAGGGAACGGGGTTCAGAACGATTCCAGCGCCAACTCGGTCACGCAGTCGGCACCTTCCACAATCGCGTCGCGCTGGCCCGGGGCTTTGCTCAGAATGTGGTCGGCATAAAAGCGCGCGGTGGTGATCTTGGCTTGCAGGAAGGCTGCGCCAAATTCCTCGCCCTCGCCGCTGGCCAGCAGCTGCTCGGCCGCCAGCAGGGCGCGCGCCATTTGCCAGCCGGCCATCAGATTGCCAGCGAGCATGAGGTAAGGAACGCTACCGGCATAGACCGCATTGGGCGAGTTCTTGGCGCCGGCACACACAAACTCGACCACATCCAAAAACGCCTGGCGGGCTGCAGCCAGCCGCTTGGCCACGGCCTGGGCCTGTGCACTGCCCTGCCCCAGCTGAGCTTCGGTGGCTTCAATCTGCGCGGCCAGAGCGCGCGCGGTGCGGCCGCCGTCGCGTGCGGTCTTGCGGCCGATCAGGTCATTGGCCTGGATCGCGGTGGTGCCCTCGTAGATGGTCAGGATCTTGGCGTCGCGGTAATACTGCGCAGCGCCGGTCTCTTCAATAAAGCCCATACCGCCGTGCACCTGCACGCCTAGGCTGGCCACCTCAATGCTCATCTCGGTGCTGTAGCCCTTGACCAGCGGCACCATGAATTCATAAAAGGCCTGGTTGTGGGCGCGCACCTGCTCATCGGGGTGGTGGTGCGAGGCGTCATAGGCCGCAGCAGCCACAGCGGCCATGGCCCGGCAGCCTTCGGCGTAGGCGCGCATGGTCATGAGCATGCGCCGCACATCGGGATGGTGAATGATGGGGCCGGCCTTGGGCAGGCTGCCGTCGACCGGGCGGCTTTGCACACGGTCGCGTGCATACTGGACTGCCTTTTGGTAGGCGCGCTCGGCAATCGAGATGCCCTGCACGCCCACCGCATAGCGGGCCGCGTTCATCATGATGAACATGTATTCGAGGCCGCGGTTTTCCTCGCCGACCAAGTAGCCTACAGCGCCGGGTCCGGCGCTGTCTGCAATACTCGCCGCCGTGCCATCGCCGTACTGCAGCACCGCCGTCGGACTGGCCTTGATGCCCATCTTGTGCTCGATGCTCACGCAATGCACATCGTTGCGCTGGCCCAGCGAGCCGTCGTCATTGACCAGCACCTTGGGCACCACAAACAGGCTGATGCCCTTGACGCCCTCGGGCGCGCCCTGCACCCGGGCCAGCACCAGATGGATGATGTTCTCAGCCATGTCGTGCTCGCCGTAGGTGATGTAGATCTTGGTGCCGAAGATCTTGTAAGTGCCATCGGGCATGGGCTCGGCGCGGGTGCGCACCGCAGCCAAGTCGGAGCCGGCCTGCGGCTCGGTCAGGTTCATGGTGCCGCTCCACTGGCCGGAGATCAGCTTGTCCAGGTATTTGGCCTTCATGGCGTCGGAGCCAGCCGTCAGCAGGGCCTCGATCGCGCCGTCGGTGAGCATGGGGCACAGGGCAAAGCTCATATTGGCCGAGTTGAGCATCTCGCCGCAGGCCGCGCCAATCAGCTTGGGCAGGCCCTGGCCGCCAAACTGGGCCGGATGCTGCAAGCCTTGCCAGCCGGCCTCGCTGAACTGCTGGTAGGCCTGCTTGAAGCCGGGGGTGGTGCTCACGCCGCTGCCGTTGTGGAAGGAAGGGTTCTTGTCGCCCTCCCAGTTCAGGGGCGCCAGCACTTCCTGGTTGAACTTGGCGCACTCCTCCAGCACCGCCTGCGCGGTGTCATAGCCGGCGTCCTCAAAGCCCGGAATCTTGGCGATTTCATCGATGCCAGCCAGGTGCCGGATGTCGAACAACATGTCCTTCAGGGGGGCGGTATAGCTCATGATCAGGTCCTTCAGAGGCTCTAGACGTGGGGTTTGTGGGGCTTTGTGAACACGAAAGCGGCGCTGCGACTAAAAAAAAGGCATCCAGCGGATGCCTTGGAGTCTGCTGCCAAAAGCTTACAGCTTGCTCACCAGTTCGGGCACAGCGGCAAACAGGTCGGCTTCGAGGCCATAGTCGGCAACGCTGAAGATCGGCGCTTCGGCGTCTTTGTTGATGGCCACGATGACTTTGGAGTCTTTCATGCCGGCCAGGTGTTGGATGGCGCCGGAAATACCAGCGGCCACATACAACTGCGGCGCGACGATCTTGCCGGTCTGGCCCACCTGCCAGTCGTTGGGCGCATAGCCCGCATCGACCGCAGCCCGCGAGGCGCCCATGGCCGCACCGAGCTTGTCGGCCAGCGGCGTCATCACCTCAGCAAACTTTTCGGCGCTGCCCAGAGCCCGGCCGCCGGAGACGATGATCTTGGCCGCAGTCAGCTCAGGCCTATCGTTCTTGGCGATCTCGCTGCCCACATAGCTGGACTTGCCGCTGTCGGCCACCGCCCCAGCCACTTCGACCGCAGCCGAGCCACCGCTGGCAGCCGCCGGGTCAAAGCCTGTGGTGCGCACCGTCAGCACCTTGACGCTGTCACTGCTTTGCACGGTGGCAATCGCGTTGCCGGCGTAAATGGGGCGCTCGAAGGTATCGGCAGAGATGACTTTGGTGACGTCAGACAGTTGCGCTACATCCAGGCTGGCGGCCACGCGCGGGGCGACGTTTTTGCCTGAGGCGGTGGCTGCAAACAGGATGTGGCTGTAGTTGCCTGCAATGGCCAGCACCTGCGCAGCCACGTTCTCGGCCAAACCGTGGGCCAGATCGGCGCTGTCTGCATGAATGACCTTGGCCACGCCGGCGATCTGCGCGGCCGCCGCGGCTGCTGCGGCCGCGTTGTGGCCCGCGACCAGCACATGCACATCACCGCCGCACTGGGCAGCGGCTGTGACGGTATTGAGGGTGGCCGGCTTGAGGCTGGCGTTGTCGTGTTCAGCGATGACGAGGGATGCCATGAAAAAACTCCTTTGTTCTCTTTAACACCCTCCCCCTTTGGGGGAGGGCTGGGGTGGGGGCGTGCGGCCTTATGAATGACGCTCAAAACTTACCGTGACGCAGCTTGCCCCCATCCCGACCTTCCCCCAGAGGGGGAAGGAGCTGTTTAGTCAGTTGGGGACAGAGCAAATTTGCTGCGCAAATATTGGTCTGTCCCACAAAGTCTCAGATTACCTTTGCTTCATTCTTGAGTTTGTCGACCAAAGCGGCCACGTCGGCCACCTTGACGCCAGCGCCGCGCTTGGGCGGCTCGCTGACCTTGAGGGTCTTGATGCGCGGCGTGACGTCCACGCCCAGGTCCTCGGGCTTGAAGGTGTCGAGCTGCTTTTTCTTGGCCTTCATGATGTTGGGCAGCGTCACGTAGCGCGGCTCATTGAGGCGCAGGTCGGTGGTGACGATGGCCGGCAGCGTGAGGGAGAGGGTCTCGATGCCGCCGTCGACCTCGCGGCTGACCGTGGCCTTGCCGCCTTCAACCGTGACCTTGGAGGCAAAGGTGGCCTGGGGCCAGCCCAGCAGGGCAGCGAGCATCTGGCCGGTCTGATTGCAGTCGTCATCAATAGCCTGCTTGCCCAAAATCACCAGGCCGGGCTGCTCTTTGTCGACCAGCGCTTTGAGCAGCTTGGCCACAGCCAGCGGCTGCAGTTCTTCGGCGGTGTCGACCAGGATGCCGCGGTCTGCACCTATGGCCATGGCGGTGCGCAGCGTTTCCTGGCATTGGGCGACGCCGCAGCTGACGGCGATCACCTCGGAGGCGGCGCCCTTTTCCTTCAGGCGCGTGGCCTCTTCGACAGCGATTTCGTCGAAGGGATTCATGCTCATCTTGACGTTGGCGATATCGACACCGCTGCCGTCGGACTTGACGCGCACCTTCACGTTGTAGTCGACCACGCGTTTGACGGGAACCAGAACCTTCATGGGGTCTCCAGGGGTAGTTGAAACGAGGATTCAGACCGCCGGGCGCTGACCACGGGCCGGCGGTCGAATTGACGTAACGTCAATTCCCGCATTCTATGCCGCGTTGCAGCAAGCCGCCGTCCTATAGGGGTTGAACAGGGGCTAAACAGGGGCACGGCAAGACAAACCGGGGACAAAAAGAACGGTCGTTCGTTTTTTCGGTGATCTTAAAAACCTTGGGCGCAGCCGTCAAGCAATTCCTGCCACCTCCCCAGGGTCCTCACAAGCTCAGGCCCGTACCAGACCAAACTCAGGCCACGGGTCGAGGCGGCACGCTGTGCACCACCCGCTGCGGGTAGGGGATCTCAATGCCGTGGCTGCGCAGTGCCCGCAAGACGGCCAGATTGACCGCAGACTTGACATTGCCCTGCCCGTTTTCAGGATCGACGATCCAGAAATTAACGGTGAACTCCAAGCCATCGGCGCCAAAATTACTCAAGTGAACGGTGGGCGCGGGATCGGTCAGCACCCGCGCCTGGGCAGCTGCGGCCCCTTGCAGCAGCGCCATGACCTGATCCACATCGCTGTTATAGGCCACCGACACCACCGTGGTCTGCAACACACGGGGGTCGGTCAGCGACAGGTTTTCGATGCGGTTGCTGATGAACATATCGTTGGGCACCACCGACTCGCGCCCAGACAGGGCCCGAACAATGGTGTAACGCGCCTTAATGTCGGTGACCGCACCCTCAAAGTTGTCGATACGCACGTTGTCGCCAATGCGCACGCTGCGTTCAGCCAGCATCACAAAGCCGCTGACATAGCTGGCCGCCAGCTTTTGCAGGCCCAGGCCCACCCCCACACCCACCGCACCGCCCAGCACGGAAAGCGCTGTCAGGTCGATGCCCACCGCCGTCAGACCCACCAGCAGGCCTATGCCCACCAAGAGCGCGCGCACCGCGTTGCTGACCGCCTTGCGCAAGGACAAATCGCCGCCGCTGGCCGAACGCAGCAGGCGGTCTTCGATGGCCGACGACACCCAGAGCGAGACGATCAGCACCGCACCGGCGGTGAGCACCGCGCTCAGGAGGTCCAGCGCACTCAGGCGTGAACCGCCCATGCGAAACACGATGCCGTCGAGTTCATCCAGCAGCAGCGGCAGCAAGCCGGTGAGCCACAAGGCCACCGCCAGCCAGGCCAGCCAGGAGATGGAGCGCTCCAGCAAACGCACCAGCGGCGCCCGCTTGAAAGCCACCTGCAACACCTTCACACCGACCCGAATCAGGGCGAGCGACAAAAGCACAGGCAGGAAGATCCGGATGGCAAAAAGCGGAACGGCTGCCGCCTTGAGCCCGCTTTGTGCCGCATAAGCCAGCACCAGCAATATCAAGGGAAACAGGGCCCCGTCAATGAGACGGCGCCCCATGAGAACGGGCCAATCCAGCTCAGTAGGCAGAGCCCGCCTCAGCCCCTTGAGCAGCAGCCAAGCCAGCACCAGGCACAGCGCCAGCACCGCCAACTCGATCAGCACCGAGCTGCGGCTCAAGGCGCTCAAAACATCATCCAGGCTTTGCAGCCGCAAGCCCTCGCCCATCGCACCACCCATTGAAAAATTTCCCGCCATAAGGTTCACAGTCCAGCCAGCACGCGCAGATGAGCCGCCACGCTGCGCGCCAAGGCACCGAGATGGTAGCCGCCCTCCAGGCAGGAGACGATGCGCCCTTGCGCATGGCGTCTGGCCACCGCCATCAGCTGCTCGGTGATCCAGGCATAGTCGGCCTCGACCAGACCGAGCTGGCCCAGGTCATCGTCGCGGTGCGCGTCAAAGCCGGCGCTGATAAGAATCAACTCGGGCGCAAACGCATCGAGCCTGGGCAGCCAATGCTGCTCAATCAGCGCCCGGATCGCAGGCCCCTGGGTGTAAGGCGCCACCGGAAGATTGAGCAAATTGCCGGCTGCTGGCTCGGTACCGCTGTAGGGGTAAAGCGGATGCTGAAAAAAGCTCACCATCAAAACACGGTCGTCCCCAGCCACGATGTCCTGGGTGCCGTTGCCGTGATGCACATCGAAGTCGATGATGGCGACCCGCTCCAAGCCGTGCGCTTCGAGCGCATGCAAGGCGGCAACCGCCACATTGTTGAAAAAACAAAATCCCATGGCCTGGGAACGGGTGGCATGGTGTCCAGGCGGGCGCACCGCACAAAACGCAGTGTCCAGTTCACCCTGCAAAACCGCGTCGGTAGCGGCAATCGCCGCGCCGGCGCCGCGCAAGGCAGCAGCCCAGGTGTGCGCATTGACAGCGGTATCCGGGTCGATCTGCACCAATCCATGCCGGTTTTGTCCGGCCTGCTGGGACGAATCCCTGACCTGAGCCACCAACAGCGCGTCATGGGCCCGCTGCAGTTGGGCGATGTTGGCCTCGGGCGCCTCGCGCTGCTCGATCAGGTCGACCAGCCCGCTGGCGCACAAGTGATCAGCGATCGCGTCCAGCCGCTCGGGGCACTCGGGATGGCCCGGGCCCATGGCATGCAGGCGGCAGGCCGGGTGGGTGTAGTAAGCGCTGGGCATGAATGGTCTGGCTTGCAGGCTCAGGAGTGGTTGACGATTTCGGTTATGGTGCAGCCCTCAGACTCACGTCCCATCATGAAACCTTTTGAGCCGACCCTCACCAATCAGCTTAGCATGCCCCGCCTGGCGCTCCGTTCTCACCGATTGAACGATTCATGCACAGGCGTTCGAGGGGTGCTGGGGCGACTGCGCAGCGCCGCCGCTGCTTTGGCGGTACTCGGCGCATTCAGCTTGTCCTGCAGCCCGGTTCTGAGCCAGACGGCAGCCGGCCAGGCGGCTGAAGGCAAACCCGCCAAAACAGCTAGCGCCAAGACCAAAGCGAAGAAGACCAACAAGGCAGCCAAGCCTAAAAAGGCAGCCCGCCCAGCGACCAAGGCCACTGTTGCAGCGGGCGGGGCCGGCGCAGCTGTAGCAGCACTCGTCGGCACCGGTCCGGCCTATGCCGAACAGGCCGAGGCCATGGAATTTGCCGACGAATTGGCGCGCCAGCACCAGTTACCCCGAGAAAGCCTTCGGCAGGCCCTGGGCCGGGCCCGGCAGTCGCCACAGGTCATTGCGCTGATGCAGCCGGCCACCGCCCCCTTCGTCAAGAACTGGCGGGTCTACCGCAGCCGCTTTCTCGATCCGTGGCGCATCCAGGCCGGGCTGGCCTTCTGGCAGCAGCACCACAAGGAACTGGCCCGCGCCGAATCGGTCTACGGCGTGCCGGCCGAGATCATCGTGGGCGTTTTGGGGGTGGAAACCATCTACGGCCGCGAGATGGGCCGCTTTCGCGTCATCGACGCCCTGAGCACCCTGGCTTTTGATTTTCCGGCCGCCCACCCGCGAGCGGCCGAGCGCAGCGACTACTTTCGCAAGGAGCTCGCGCAGTTTCTGCTGGCGCAAATCCGGCTCGGTCTTGACCCCTTCAAGGCCCTGGGCAGTTATGCCGGTGCCAGTGGCATCCCTCAATTCATGCCCTCATCCATCGCCTCGTTCGCGGTGGACTTTGACGGCGACGGCCGCATCGATCTGCGAGGTAGCGTCAGCGACGCCATCGGCTCGGTGGCCCGGTATATGCAGGCTTACGGCTGGAAAACCGGCATGCCCACCCACTATCCCGTCATCCTCAAAAGCGAAGCCGACATGGCCACCCTGCTCGCGCCGGACATCTTGCCGACCTTCAGCCTGGCCGACTTTCAGAGCAAGGGCGCAGCCCTGGAAGGCCCCGCCCTGGCGCACAACGGCCCGCTGGCCCTGATTGAACTGCTCAACGGCAAAGAGCCACCGAGCTTTGTGGCCGGCACCGAGAACTTCTACGTGATCACCCGCTACAACTGGAGCAGTTATTACGCCATGGCGGTGATTGATTTGGGTGCGACGATCAAGGCTCAGATGGCTGGACCGCTTTCCAATGGCCGGTGAAAATCAGTTTTCCGCTGGTGAAGGCTTGATCTAAAGGCTCTCCCTCTTGTCAAGCCGGCGGCACACTGTAAATTCCTTTGTCGGCGCTGCTGCCAACTGCGGCGCTGGCCTGGGCGGCTGCGCGGGAGACGGATCGCAAGCTGCCCCAGGTCCGAGAGCCACCCCACAATTCCAAGGAAAAGACCATGAAAATCGTCAAGCTCATGCTGACCGTGGCCACGGCAGGCCTGATGGCCGGCTGCGCCGGCCTGCCCTCCTCCACTGCACCCAGCGGGCCGCCGCAGGCATTGCGCGTCAATATTTTCCCCGGCGGCTTCAATTGGCCGATCTGGGTGGCTCAGGAAAAAGGCTTCTTCGTCAAGAACGGCGTCGATGTTAAGACCATCAACACGCCCAACTCGCAGGCCCAGCTGACCGGCCTGATCAACGGCGAGTTCGAGATCGCCATGACGGCCATCGACAACCTGCTGGCCTACCGTGAAGGTCAGGGCGCAGTGCCCGTCGACGGCAGTGGCCTGATTGCCGTCATGGGCTCGGACAACGGCTTTTTGCGCATGGGCGCTCGCAAGGGCATCACCAGCTACGCGCAGCTCAAGGGTCAGGAGTTGTCGGTCGACGCCCTGACCACCGGCTACGCCTTTGTCTTGCTGGAGGTGATGGAGCGCAACGGCATGCTGCTGGACCGCGACTACAAAGTGGTGCGCGCCGGTGGCGTGCTGCAGCGCTACAACGATCTGGTGGCCGGCAAGCATGCCGCCACCATGCTGATTGCTCCGTTTGACGTACTGGCCAAGAGCCAAGGCGCCAATGTCCTGGGTGACGCATCGGCCGCCCTGGGCGACTACCAGGGGCTGGTAACCGGCGTGCGCGAGACCTGGGCGCGCAACAACCGCGCTGCAACCGTGGGCTACATCCGCGCCTGGCGTGATGCGCTGGACTGGATGTACGACCCCAAGAACAAGGAAGAAGCACTGGCGATCTTCATCAAGAACGTCAACGGCGCTACCCGCCAGAGCGCCGAAACTTCTTACGGCATCTTGCTGGACCCCAAGAGCGGCTTCACCCGCGACGCGTCCATCAGTGTGCGCGGCACCCAAACTGCCGTGCAACTGCGCGAAAAATATGGCAAGCCGGCCAAGAAGCTGCAGCCTGTGCAGGCCTACATCGACACCAGCTACCACGAGGAAGCCAGCCGCCGGCGCTAAGCGGTGCGCGGACTCCAGAAAAACGGCCCTGCGGGGCCGTTTTTATTCGCCTAGAAACGGCACCTGGACGCCCCCCAGTGTGCAGCTGCGGGGCGAGATGGCTAGGTGCGAGGAGGCCGCAGGATGCCCCCCAGCCTCAGGCCGGCACCAAAAACTCGCGGCTGATGTGCGCGCCAATCTCGTTGACCCGATCCAGAAACTGCGTCAAAAACGCATGCAGACCGGTGGCCAAAATCTCGTCGATGCGGGCAAACTGCAGGTCGGCGCGCAGCTTGCCAGCGCGCCGCCGGGTCTCGCTGGCCGGGTCGGAGGTGACCATGGACAGGTTGGTGATCAGCTCGTTCATGCAGCCGAGCAATGAGCGCGGCATGTCGGGCCGCAGGATCAGCAGCTGGGCCACCCGCTCGGGCTTGATGACGTCGCGGTAGACCTTGCGATAGACCTCGAAGGCCGAGACGCTGCGCAAAATCGCGCTCCAGTGGTAGAAGTCGAGCTCCTGGTCCTTCTCAGTGCCCTGGCCGTAAAAGTCGGTCTCCACCGCATGAAACTTGACGTCGATCAGGCGGGCGGTGTTGTCGGCGCGCTCTAAGAAGGTGCCCATGCGCAGGAAGTTGAAGGCCTCGTCCTGCAGCATGGTGCCTGAAGTCACCCCGCGCGAGAGGTGCGAGCGGAACTTGACCCACTCAAAAAATGAGGCCGGATCGCGCTCGAACGCACCCTGCGACAGCATGCGCACCAGCTCCAAATAAGTCTGGTTTTGCGTCTCCCAAACCTCTGTGGTCAGCGAGCCGCGCACCGCGCGGGCGTTCTCGCGGGCCGCCCGCAGGCAGGAAATGATGCTCGATGGGTTGTTCTCGTCCTTGACCATGAAGGCCATCACCGGTGCGGGCGCCAGGCTCTGGCCATGCTTGTCAGCAAAGGTCTGCTTTAGCTCGCTGATGGAGAGCATGCCGAGCCAACCGGCCTGGGCGGCGGCGGTTGACTGCGGCAGCAGCGAAGTCTGGTAGTTGACGTCGAGCATGCGGGCGGTGTTTTCGGCCCGCTCGGTATAGCGGGACATCCAGAACAGGTGGTCGGCGGTGCGCGATAGCATGGTGATCCTCGGCGGCGTGGGCGATATCGGTCTGGTGTTGGCGGGGTTCAACGCGTGGTGGGCATCTGGGCCTGCATCATCGGGCCTCGGGCGGCCGCTGCGCCGCCGCCGGCTTGCCCGGTATCTGCCGAGGCGTCCTCCAAAATCCAGGTGTCCTTGGTCCCGCCCCCCTGGGAGGAGTTGACCACCAGCGAGCCTTCCTTGAGCGCCACCCGGGTGAGCCCGCCGGGCACCATCTGCACCTGCTTGCCGCTGAGCACGAAGGGCCGCAGGTCGATATGGCGCGGCGCGATGCCCTGCTCCACATAGGTCGGGCAGGTCGACAGACTCAGTGTGGGCTGGGCAATGTAGCCCGAGGGGTTGGCCAAGAGCACCTTGCGAAACTCCTCGATCTCGGCCTGGGTCGCAGCAGGCCCGACCAGCATGCCGTAGCCGCCAGCGCCATGGACCTCCTTGACCACCAGGTCTTTGAGGTGGGCCAGGGTGTACTGCAGGTCCTCGGAAATCCGGCACTGGTAGGTCGGCACATTGCTCAGGATCGGCTTTTCGCCGAGGTAGAACTCGATCATGGCCGGCACATAAGGGTAGATGGACTTGTCGTCGGCCACGCCCGTGCCGATGGCATTGCAGATGGCCACATTGCCGGCCCGGTAGGCGCGCAGCAGGCCAGCGCATCCCAGGGTGGATGTGGGCCGGAAGACCTCAGGGTCCAGAAAGTCGTCGTCGATGCGGCGGTAGATCACGTCGACCCGGCGCGGGCCCCGGGTGGTGCGCATGTAGACAAAATCATCCTTGACGAACAGGTCCTGCCCCTCGACCAGTTCCACCCCCATCTGCTGGGCGAGGAAGGCGTGTTCGAAGTAAGCGGAGTTGTACATGCCCGGTGTCAGCACCACCACCGTCGGCTCGTTCATGCCGCTGGGCGCCATGGCGCGCAGGGTCTCGAGCAGCAGATCGGGATAGTGGGCCACCGGTGCCACCCGGTTTAGGGCGAACAGTTCCGGAAAGAGCCGCATCATCATCTTGCGGTCTTCGATCATGTAGCTCACGCCCGAGGGGACCCGCAGGTTGTCTTCGAGGACGTAATACTCACCCTGGCCTTGCGCATTGGGCGCACGCACGATGTCGATACCACTGATGTGCGAATAAACCTGTCCAGGCACCTGGACCCCGACCATCTCCGGCCGAAACTGGGCATTGCGCAGCACCTGCTCGGCTGGAATCACCCCGGCGCGCAAGATCTCCTGATCATGGTAGACGTCGTGAATGAAGCGATTGAGCGCACTGACCCGCTGCACCAGGCCTGCCTCCATGGTTTGCCATTCATGGGCCGGAATGATGCGGGGAATCAGGTCGAAAGGAATCAGGCGCTCGGTACCGGCCCCGTCCTCGTCTTTGGCACCATAGACGGCAAAGGTGATGCCCACCCGCCGGAAGATCATCTCCGCCTCCTCGCGGCGGGCCTGCATCAAGGCGTCGGGCTGAGCCGACAACCAGCGTTCGAACGCCTGGTAATGCGGCCGCAGGGCTTGAGCGCTGTCATGCATCTCGTCAAATTGGGCTCGACTCATCGGCTTGCTCTCCATGGGGCCGCGGTTACCGAGTCTGAATACAGCCCGGATGGGCTATAGCTTAGCAAGGAGCTTGCCAGACCGGCGCGGCAGGGCTCATGGCCTTGCGGGGCTTCGAGGCCTTAGAGCGTCGGCAAGGCACTCACTGGCGATCTGCGAGGCCCGCCCGGTGCTGCCAATAGCGTGGCGCCTGCTCGCGCTCGCACTGAACCTTTTCAGGCCTGGCGCTGCGCCAAGTGGCTGCTCCACAGTGCACCGATTGCAGCACGCCAACGCCCCTTTGCGCATAACGCGCCATCACCTCAGGCGCCGGGTGACCAAAGCGATTGCGATAGCCGGCCTGCACCAGCGCCCAACGTGGCTGCACGGCATCGAGCAAGGCCTCGCTGGAGGAGGTGCGGCTGCCATGGTGGGGCGCGAGCAAGACGTCGGCACGCAGCCGGGACCGCAACGCGAGTTCGGCCTCCTGCCGGGCCTCCAGATCACCGGCGAGCAGGGCAGCGCCCTGCCCTGCAGCGGCTGAAACACGCAGCACGCAACTCAGCTCATTGGGCTTGTGCGTACCAGCGGCAAACTCAGCCGATGGGTGCAGCAGCTCGAAATCCACCCCATCCCACTGCCAACGCTGGCCGGCCCGGCACGGCCGGTGGTGGGGCACCGAGCGCATCAGGGGGTGGTCGATGGCCAATGAGCTCATCAAGGGCAGGTCAGGCAACCAGGCCAGCAAAGCGGCAGCGCCGCCGATGTGGTCGGTATCGCTGTGGCTCAGCACAAGCAGGTCGGGCCGCACGCCCAGGGCCCGCAGCGCGGGCACCAGCACGCGCGCCCCCGCATCGCTGCCAGGGCCGTAGCGTGGCCCGGCGTCATACAGCAGGCTGTGGCCAGCGGTGCGCACCAGCACCGCCGTGCCCTGGCCCACGTCAAAGGCCAGGAGCTCAAAGCTGCCGTGCTCGGGCTTGGGGTTTTGCCAAAGCAAAACCGGCAGCATCAGGGGCAGACCCAGCAGCCGCAAGGGCAAGGGCCAGCGCATGATCAACAACAAGCCGCCGAACAAACCCGCCGCAGCGCACCACCACGGTGCAGCGGGGCGTTCCAGCACCGCCCAAGGCCATTGGGACATGGGGGTCAGCAGGGCCATCAGCCCTTCCAAAGCCAAGGCGCTCAGGCTCCATAAGGGGGGCCAGAGCAGGCCCAGTAAGGCCACCGGCGTGACCACCAGAGTCACCCAGGGAACGGCCAAAAGATTGGCCAGCAGCCCCACCACAGAGATCTGCTGGAACAGCAACAGGGTCAGCGGTGCCAGGGCCAGCGTCATCACCGACTGCTCACGCAGCAGATGCACCAAGGCAAGCCAGATGCGCACCAATGCGGGGCGCAAAACCCGATCGCCTGGAGGGCGCGCCTCGCTCTGGCCGACATCACTGGCAAACAGCAGCGCCACAGCCACAAAAGAAAGCCAGAAGCCCGCCTGCTGCAGTGCCCAGGGGTCGATGAGCAAGATGGCTGCCATGGTCAGCAGCCAGACCTGCGGCCAGGGCCAGAGCCGGGCCGAGGTGCGCAGGCTGACCACGATCAAAAGCATCAGCACCGTGCGCTGGGCTGGCACCCCCCATCCTGAAAACAGAGCGTAGGCGGCGGCCAGCAACAGTCCGCCCCAGGCGCCAGCCACATGGGCGGGAACCGCCAGGCAGGCGGCCGATCCATAACGGGCCGAGGCGCGCCACAGCGCTGTGAGCAGCGCGCCGGCCAGCCAGGCGAACATGGTGATGTGCAGGCCGGAGATACTCATCAAGTGCGCCACGCCCGTGGCCCGAAACACGTCCCAATCGGCCCGCTCTATCGCCCGCTGATCGCCCATGACCAGGGCGGCGATCACCCCGGCCTGAGCGCTCGATTCGAGCTGTCGGAAAATGGCGGCCCGGGTGGCCTGGCGGGCCCGCTCGACCCAGTGCCCGCGTGCCGCAGCTAGCCGCTGGGGCGGGGCATGACGGGCCACCGTGCGCACATAGCCCAGGGCCTGCACGCCCTGCTCCCACCAGTGCAACTCCTGGTCAAAGCCGTAGGGGTTGCGCAGGCCGTGGGGCGCCTTGAGCCGCACCGTCATGCGCCAGCGCTCACCCGCTTGCAGCGCCTGCGGCCGGCGCAAAGCTTCGTCGCTCAGACGCTGGGCCTCGAGCTCTTCCTCGGTGGCAGGCTCGTCAAGCCCTTGCAAGCGGCCCTGGGTATGGCGCGGGGCGTACCAGCTCAACCAGAGCAAGGGCGGCAAGCGCACCCAGCGATCGCCCTGCCTGGCCTGCTCGAGCTCCAGCCGAAAACGCAGCACATCGCTGCCCAGCTGCGGGCTCGACGCGATCAGCCCCGTCACCTCGATGTCCTGTCCCTCCAGGGCAGGCGCCAGCGCCTGCGCCTGAAACACCGCAGCACGCCATCCAGCCTGGGCAAAGGCCAGCAAGAACGCAGCTGCGAAGGCCGTCAGCACAGACACCCCCAGCCGCCCCGCTCTCCTCGGCTGGCCTTGCCCGTGCCAGGCCAGTCCCGCCACCAACAGGGCCAAGACCAGCAAACTGCCATAGACCCCGTCCGGCCAGAGCCTGGCTTGCTGCAATTGCACAGCCGTGCCTACGACGACACCCAAGGCCCAAGGCGCTGGCGATGGCATAGCGGCGCTTGGAGGGAAAGAGGGCTGCACATCCGCTCCTGGAGCGACAATGGTCGAAACAAGGGTTCAAAGCCGTGGCATCGCTCAGGAGGGCCATGGCCTGCCTCTTGCTTGATGCCAGCTGGGCTGGCGCGCAGAGCCTGAGCCGGCGGCTCGGCAAGGAGTATGCGACCCGCTTTTGCCCCTGAGCATTGCCAGACCGTCTAGGCAACTTTTTTTAACCTTCAAAAGGCCGCCCCTGTGTCCATCCATGTAGCACTGAGCCACATCACCCACTATCGGTACGACCGTCTGGTGAATCTGGGACCGCAGGTGGTACGCCTGCGGCCGGCGCCACACAGTCGCAGCCGGGTGTTGTCGTACTCGCTCAAGGTCGAGCCCCAAAAGCACTTCATCAACTGGCAGCAAGACCCCTTTGCCAACCACCAGGCGCGCCTGGTCTTTCCGGACCCCACCCGAGAACTCAAGGTGACGGTTGACCTGATCGTCGAGATGGCGGTCTACAACCCCTTCGACTTTTTCCTCGAGCCGCATGCCGAGCAAATCCCCTTTCGCTACGAGGCGGCGCAGGCCCAAGAACTCGCGCCCTATCTGGCCGCCCAGCCCCTGACCCCCCTGCTCAAAGCCTACTTGGCGGGAATCGACCGCAAAGCCCGCCCCGCGGTGGACTTTCTGGTCGCGCTGAACCAAAGACTGCAGCAGGACATCACCTACCTGATCCGCATGGAGCCGGGCGTGCAAACCCCGGAGCAAACGCTGCAACTGCGCTCGGGCTCATGCCGCGACAGCAGCTGGCTGCTGGTGCAACTGCTGCGCCACCTGGGGCTGGCCGCGCGCTTTGTGTCGGGCTACCTGATTCAGCTCAAGGCTGACGTCAAGGCCCTGGACGGCCCGAGCGGCACCGATGTCGACTTCACCGATCTGCACGCCTGGTGCGAGGTCTTCCTGCCCGGTGCCGGCTGGGTCGGGCTCGACCCCACCTCGGGCCTGTTTGCCGGGGAAGGGCATATCCCCCTGGCCTGTACGCCCGAGCCTTCAAGTGCTGCGCCCATCGAAGGAGCGATCGAGCGCTGCGAGGTGGAGTTCTCCCACCACATGGGCGTCACCCGGGTGCATGAGTCAGCGCGGGTGACCCAGCCCTATACCGATGCCCAATGGGCCGAAGTACTGGCCCTGGGCCAAGGGGTTGACCAGGACCTGAAGGACCACGATGTGCGGCTGACCATGGGCGGCGAGCCGACCTTCGTGGCCACTGAAAACCGAGACGCGCTGGAATGGAACATCGACGCCTTAGGGCCAACCAAGCGTCGCTATGCCACCGAGTTGGTGCACAAACTGCGGGCGCAGTACGGCGACGGCGGTTTTCTGCATTTTGGCCAGGGCAAGTGGTACCCGGGCGAGCCTCTGCCTCGCTGGGCACTGTCCATTTACTGGCGCAAGGACGGTCAAAAAGCATGGCAGGACCCCACCCTGTTTGCCAGCGAAAGCCAGGCCGAACACTGCAACTACAGCAGCGCCGACGCGCGCCCCTTCACCCAAACTTTGGCCAAGAACCTGGGGCTGGACGGGCGCTACATCACCGCCGGCTACGAAGACACCTTCTACTACCTCTGGCGCGAACGCCGGCTGCCGGTCAATGTGGATCCCTTCGAATCCAAGCTCGACGACGCGATGGAGCGCGAGCGCCTGCGTCGCATCTTCTCGCAAGGCCTGCAGGCCGAGATAGGCTATGTGCTGCCACTGCAAGCGCAAGATCCCTCCTTGCTGCAGGGCGGGCCGCGCTGGCTCAGCGGCCCCTGGTTCTTCCGTGACGAGCGCATGTACCTCCTGCCCGGCGACTCGCCCATGGGCTTTCGCCTGCCGCTCGATGCCCTGCCCTGGCTGTCTGAAACCGACCGACTGCAGTCCTTCGAGATCGACCCCTTCGCGCCCCGCGAGCCGCTGGCCAGTCCAGCAAAGCTGGTCACCCAGGTGCCGGCAGCAGGCTCGGGCCTGGCCACCGGCCTGGCTGGAGGCCGAGCTCCAGGCCAAGCGGACCCTAGGCTGACTGCAACTGCGGGCCGCGCCCATGGTATCGACGCGGCGCAACAAGCGGGAACAGGCTCCGCTACCCAGGCCGGCAACAGCGCAGGGGCGGACACCCAGGACGCAAGCCAGAGCGCAAGTCGGGACGCAAATCAGAGCGACCCGGCCCGTGCGCCATCCCTTGCCACCCGCACCGCGCTGTGCGTGGAGGTGCGTGACCCCGTGCGCGCGCACGGACCATCGGCCAAGGCGCAAGTCGAACAGCGTCAGCGCCAGGGCGAAAGAGGTGCGCTGTATGTGTTCATGCCGCCGCTGAGCCGGCTGGAAGACTATCTGGCCCTGCTGGAGGCGGTCGAGGCGACTGCGCGCGAGCTCGACGTGCGCATCGTGCTCGAGGGCTATGCGCCGCCGCGCGATGCGCGCCTGCAAATGCTGCAGGTCACGCCCGACCCGGGTGTGATCGAGGTCAACATTCACCCAGCCCACAACTGGGGCGAGCTGGTCGAGCACACTGAATTTCTCTACCAGGCCGCCCACGAAACGCGGCTGGCAGCTGAAAAATTCATGACCGATGGCCGCCATACCGGCACCGGCGGCGGCAACCATTTTGTGCTGGGTGCAGCCACGCCGGCCGACAGCCCCTTTCTGCGCAAGCCTGAGCTGCTGGGCAGCCTGATCGCCCATTGGCACAACCACCCTAGCCTCAGTTATCTGTTCTCAGGCCTGTTCATCGGCCCGACCAGCCAGGCCCCCAGGGTCGACGAGGCGCGTAACGACCAGTTGCGCGAACTCGAGATCGCGCTGCAACAGATCGCCCAGCAGCGCCAGCAGCACGGCCAGCAGATGCCGCCCTGGCTGGTCGACCGCACCCTGCGCAACATTTTGGTCGACGTCACCGGCAACACCCACCGCAGCGAGTTTTGCATCGACAAGCTCTACTCGCCCGACTCCAGCACCGGCCGCCTAGGCTTGCTCGAGTTGCGTGCCTTTGAAATGCCGCCGCATGCCCGCATGAGCATCGTGCAGCAGTTGCTCTTGCGGGCGCTGGTCAGCCGCTTCTGGCAAAAGCCGACACAGCCGCGTCTGAGCCGCTGGGGCACCGCCTTGCACGACCGCTTCATGCTGCCGACCTTTGTGCGCATGGACCTTGAAGACGTGTTGCACGAGTTGGCTGAATTTGGCTACCACTTTCCCATGGAGTGGTTCGAACCCCATCTGGAGTTCCGTTTCCCCCTGATCGGGCAAGTTCACCACCGCGGCATCACGCTGAGCCTGCGCACCGCGCTCGAGCCCTGGCATGTGATGGGCGAGGAAGGCTCGGCCGGCGGTACGGTGCGCTATGTCGACTCTTCGCTCGAGCGCATCGAAGTCCGCCTGCAAGGCCTCAACCGCGAGCGGTATGTCATCACGGTCAACGGCAAGCCGCTGCCGCTGCAAAACACCGGCACCGTCGGCGACTATGTAGCCGGCGTGCGCTTCAAGGCCTGGAACCCGCCGTCGGCACTGCACCCGTCCATCGGCGTGCATGCGCCATTGACCTTCGACATCGTCGACACCTGGAACCAACGCTCTCTCGGCGGCTGCCAGTACCACGTGGCCCATCCGGGAGGGCGCAACTACGACACCCTGCCGGTCAACAGCTACGAGGCCGAAGCCAGGCGCCTGATGCGGTTTTTCCAGACCGGTCATACCCCTGGCGCCATGGTCTTACCGCCGGAGCAACTGAGCCAGGAGTACCCGGTTACCCTGGACCTGCGTGCGCAGCGCTGAGATTCAAAACAAACGCAACAATCGGACTCTGACCCCAACAATCGGACTCTGACCCCAATTAATTCTGACCCCAATTAATTCGCAACAATCGGACTCTGACCCCAATTAATTAATCGTGGATTCCAGCCCTTCTCCCCTCCCCGGCTCGGTCATGAGCTCGCAGCAAGCGCCGCAGGCGTCTGCAGGGCATTTTGACGAGTTCAGGGGGCGGGTGGCTGGCGCCGCGGCGGCTGATGGGCTTGCGCCGGCCTGGCGCACTTTCATGAGGCACCTGGGCGCGCAGACCGCGCAGGATCTGAATCTGCGGCGCGACCATCTGCAGCGCCTGATTCGCGACAACGGCGTGACCTACAACGTCTACGCCGATGCCGATGGTCCGCAGCGGCCCTGGTCTGTGGATCTGTTTCCGATGCTCATCGCTGAGTCTGACTGGGCACAGATCGAATCGGGGGTGCGCCAGCGCGCTCAGTTGCTCGAGGCCATCATGGCCGATGTCTATGGCGCGCAGCGCCTGACCCGACAAGCCTTGCTGCCCGAAGCCTTGGTCAGAGGTCACCCTGGCTACCTGCGCCCCCTCCACGGCATGACGCCCGCTCTGGGCTCACATCTGCAGATTGCCGCCTTCGACCTGGCCCGCAGCCCCGAGGGCCGCTGGTGGGTGGTCTCGCAGCGCACGCAAGCGCCCTCCGGCCTGGGCTATTTGCTGGAGAACCGCAACAGCGTCGCGCTGCAGTTTCCGCAGGCCTTCGAGGCCATGGGGGTGCGCAGCCTGGCGGGCTCCTACAAGGCGCTGATCGACGGGATGCGCGCCGCCTGCCCGGCCTTAGATGGCGGGCCCAAGCGCATCGTGCTGCTCACGCCCGGCCCCTTCAATGAAACCTATTTCGAGCATGCCTACCTGGCCCGCTACCTGGGCTTGACCCTGGTGGAAGGCAACGACCTGCTGGTGCGAGGCGAGCGGCTTTACCTCAAGACCATCGCCGGCCTGGAGCCTGTGCATGGCGTGCTCAAACGCCTGGATGACGAGTTTCTCGACCCGCTGGAGTTGCGCTCTGACTCCAGCCTGGGCGTGCCCGGCCTGCTGCAGGTATTGCGTGCAGGTCATGTGCTGATCGCCAACGCGCCGGGCTCGGCCTTTCTGGAGTCGCCGGCGCTGCTGGGCTTTCTGCCCGCTCTGAGCGAGGAGCTGCTGGGCCGGCCGCTGCAACTGCCGTCCCTGGCCACCTGGTGGTGCGGTGAGCAGGCGGCCGTGCAGGCCATGCTGCCGCAGCTCCAAGGCTGCGTGATCAAGCCCAGCCACGGCCAGGACAGCCCGGTGATCGCCCGCGACCTCCCGCGCAAGCGCCTGGACGAATGGGCGGGCCGCATCATGCGCGCCGGCGAAGACTACACGGTGCAGGCCTACATGCCCCTGTCCCAGACGCCCATCTGGCACCAGGGGGCAATGGCCATGCGCTCGGCGCTGCTGCGGGTTTTTGCACTGTCCGACGGCAAAGGCGCCTGGCATGTCTTGCCCGGTGGACTGGCCAGGTTGGCCAGCCGCAGCCAGAACATTGCCTCCATGCAACAAGGCGGCAGCAGCGCTGATGTGTGGGTCTTGGGCAGCAGCGCCGCACAGACCAAGGCAGAGGCAGCCCAAATCCAAATCCAAACCCAAACCCAAACCCAAACTCGAAGCCAAAGCCAAAGCCAAAGCCAAAGTCTGGCCGCCGCCCCGCGCAAGCGCCAAAGTGCCATCAGCAGCCGTTCGGCCGAAAACCTCTTTTGGCTGGGCCGCTATACCGAGCGGGCCGAAAACGCTGTGCGGCTGGCCCAGCTCACGCTGCAAGGGCTCAACGGCGAAGACCAAAATGCGCCGGCGCTGCTGGCCTGGCTCAGCCAAGTCGCTGTCGACAACGCCCTGGTGCTGCCCAGCGTACCGCCGGCCAGTCAATCGCGGCGGGTGTTTGAGCGCGCACTGATGGCCAGTCTCACCGACACCTTGCAGTCAGCCAGCCTGGGCTTTACCTTGCTGGCCCTCAAGAATTCAGCCGCTGGTGTGCGCGAGCGCCTCTCGCAAAGCCAATGGCAGACCATCGTGCAGGCCGAGCAGGACTTTGCGCTGCGCAGCGCGCAGGCGCTTGGCTCTCGCCAGCGCGACCTGCCTGGGCCGGGCTATTCGGTCAGCGAAACCTTGCGCACGCTGGAGGCGACCAGCCAGATGCTGGCGGCCATCACCGGCGCCCAGTCCGATCGCATGATGCGTGACGACGGCTGGCGCCTGCTGACCATAGGCCGTGATATTGAACGCCTGGGGACCCTGGCCTCGGCCATGGCCCGGGGTCTGTCCACTGCAGCGGTCAATGACAACGGCGGCTACCGGGCCTTGCTGGCGCTCTTTGACAGCACCATCACCTTTCAGTCGCACTTTCAGCAGCGGCGCGACCTGAGCGCGCTGCTGGACCTGCTGGTGCTTGACACCGACAACCCCCGCTCGCTGGCCTGGGTGGTGCAGCGCCTGGGCCGGCGCTTGCGTCAATTGCATGAGCAGCACCAGGATCTGGCGCAGTCGCTGACCGATACACCCTTGTGGGCCCTGGCAGCGGTCGAGCCGGGCAAGCCCGGCCCCGATACGGTCGCTCTGACGCTGGCCTTGCAGACGCTGGCTCAACGCGCTTGGGCAATGTCTGAGCAGATCGGCCGGCGCCATTTCAGCCATGCGAGCGAAAACCGCAGCGTCGGCGCTTGAGGAATCTTGATGCTGCTCCAGGTCTTGCATGAAACCCGCTACGACTACAGCGCGCCGGTTGAAAACGCCCAGCATGTCAGCTGCCTGCGCCCCTTGGACGATGCAGGCCAGCAGGTGCTCGGCCACGAGCTGCAGATCAGCCCGGAGCCAGCGCACCAGCGCAGCGTGCTTGATGTTTACGGCAACAGCCGGAGCTATTTTTCGCTGCGCAGCAGCCATGCAAGCCTGAAGGTCAGCGCCCGCTCGCTGGTCCGCACGCAAGCCCAGCCTGAGCTCAGCACGCGGGCCAGCGTCAGCTGGGAGCAGCTGCGCCAGCACTGCCGCTACCAGGCCGGGGCGGACTGGGACGCGGCCATCGAATTTGCCTTTGCCTCGCCCTGCGCGCCCCGCGACGAGGCCTTCGCCGAATTTGCGCGTCCGAGTTTTCCGGCCGGCCGCCCCGTGGCCGAAGCCGCCTGGGACCTGATGACGCGCATCCACACCCAGATGCGCTACGAAAGCCAGAGCACCGAGGTCAATACGCCGGCCCTGCGGGCGCTGCAACAGGGCAAGGGGGTGTGCCAGGACTTTGCCCATATTCTGGTGGCCTGCTGCCGCTCCTTGGGTTTGCCGGCCCGCTATGTCAGCGGCTACATGCTGACCTCGCCACCGCCAGGGCAGCCCCGCCTGGTGGGCAGCGACGCCTCCCACGCCTGGGCCTCGGTCTACTGCCTGGCGGCCGAAGCGGCGCGCAAGCCCGAGGCTGGCAGAGCAGGCTCACGCCCGCCCGGCTATTGGCTGGATCTGGACCCCACCAATAATCGCATACCTGGCCAGGACTACGTCAGGGTGGCCACCGGCCGTGACTTTCTGGACGTCTCGCCCTTGCGCGGTGTCATTCAGGGCGGCAGCAGCCACAGCCTGAGCGTGGCGGTGACGGTCTCACCGGTGGAACAGGAATCTGCACCCTGAAGACCATGGGCCGGCCTGTCTCCGTGACTGGCCCCGCCCGCTTCGGGCCAGAATGTCCGGGTGAAATTTGAGCCCTCATGGACAGTCCCAGGACGATTCATCGCCAAGTTGTAGTAAAAACTCGCACCCGCATCCATTTGCGTGTCGCGCCGCCAGGCGCGCCCATTCACAAAAATGAACCCCCACAAGGAGATGTTCCATGAGTCGTCGTGAATTCCTCACCAAGGGTGGCGCTGCCGCCGTCGCGGCCGGCGCTGCCAGCCTGTCGGCCCCCGCCATCGCCCAACAAACCGATGTCATTCGTTGGCGCTGTGCATCGAGCTTTCCCAAAGCGGTCGAAGTGCTGTTTGGCACCGCCGAGATGATCGCCCGCCGCGTCGGCCAGATCACCGGTGGCAAGTTCCAGATCAGCGTGCACGGCGCCGGCGAGATCGTGCCGCCGCTGCAGGTACTGGACGCGGTGGAAAAAGGCACCATCGAGTGCAACCACACCGCACCCTACTATTTCATCGGCAAGGACCCGGCCTGGGCCGTTGGCACCTGCGTGCCTTTCGGCCTGAACAGCCGCCAGCACAATGCCTGGTGGGTCCACGGCGGTGGCGAGAAGATGTTCAATGATTTCAGCCGTGAAGTGGGTGTGATCAACATGCTGGCTGGCAACACCGGCTCGCAAATGGGCGGCTGGTTCAAAAAGGAGCTCAAGAGCCCCGCCGACCTCAAGGGCCTGAAGTTTCGCACCGGCGGCATGGGCGGCCAGGTTCTGACCAAGCTGGGCGTGGTCGCGCAGCAGTTGCCGGCCGGCGAGATTTATTCCGCCTTGGAAAAAGGCACCATCGATGCCGGTGAATTTACCGTGCCGGCCGATGACGAAAGGCTGAACCTGCAAAAAGTGGCCAAGTTCTACTACTACCCTGGCTGGAATGAAGGCGGCGCGGCCCTGGGCTTTCAGGTCAATGCCAAGGCCTATGACGCCCTGCCCGAAGCGTTTCGGTATGCTCTGCACGCGGCCACGGCCGAGGCCAACACCTGGTGCCAAGCACGCTACGACGCGCTCAACCCCGTGGCCCTCAAAAGGCTGGTTCAGGGTGGCGCAGTGCTGCGTGCCTTCCCGCAATCCATTCTGGAGGCCTGCTACAAGGCCAATGCAGAACTCATGGCCGAGGCCTCGGCCAAGAGTGCGCCGTTCAAGCGCATGTACGAGAGCATGATGGCCTTCCAGCGCGACCAGGTGGCCTGGTTCAAGGTGGCCGAGGCCGGCTTCGACAACTTCATGAGCCGTCAAAAGCTCTGAACACCAACCGAGCGATTGAAAGGGCCTCCACAGCGGGGCCCTTTTTTGTGGGCGTCTCAGAAGTCGAGCAAGCTCAGTCCGACGCTCAGCACGGTGCGCCGGAAGTTGTAGTCGCTCAGGCTGTCGCCATAACCGCTGAACAGCTGGGTGTGCAGACGCAGGTCGCTTTGGCCAGCGCCCGAACCCAGGGCCCTGAACCACTCCAGTCGCACCGAGCCGCGTCCACCCGTACGCAGGGCGTGGCGCACCGTCAAACTCAAACCGTGGTCGCGGTTGACGGCCCAGCCCAGGCGCATCTCCCCGCGGCCCATGCCTTCGCTGATGCCGGGGTTGTCGTCGTCCTCGGCCCGCTCGGGCAGGCGCTGCCAGAGCCGGGTGGTGAGCAGCCAGCGCTCGTTCATGTCAGCGCCGGCCATCAGGTAGACCCGGTTCCAGCTGCGCGACAGGGGCAAGCTCTGGCCATTGGACTGATGCACCAGCCCCAAACCGGCGTAGCGCATACGCCAAGAGCCGGGCAGACTGAGCTCCAAGGGGTGAACGTAGATCAGCTCGGGCTCATGGTCAGTGGCTCGAAATGGCCGCGACAGTTGGTCACTGAAAAGCTGCCAGTAGGACTGCTGGCTGTAGGCGAACCAGAGGGAATCGACCCGCGCGGGATCCCCATGGGTGAGCAGCCCCGACGCGATCTTGGTGCGCACAGACAACTGCAGACGCATTTCATGGTTGTTGTAATCGGCGCTGCGGCTGGCACTGCGACCGGCCGCCTGAGAGCTGGGCGCCCGGTTGACCCGGTCTCCTTGGACCAGCGAAACACTCAAGGGGCGGTAGCCGCGCAAACGAAAGGTGCCGCAATCGCTCTGCGGCTCCAACTCCCAAAACCGCGACCAGGCTCCACTGCGACGGTCTCGGCAGGCAGCGTCGCGGGAAAACAGTCCAGGTTCGGGCTTGGCCTGGGCGATGCTGGTTTCAAGCGCAGGCCGCTCAGTAGGCGCGGAGGCCACTGAACCCGGCCCTGGGGCAGTCCCAGCAGCCGGCTGGCGGCCCGCCAGGCGGTCATAGCACGCCAAGCGCTGGCCGTCGTCGGCCACCGCCGTGCAAGCACTCAGATCGGCTTGTGCGCTCGCCAGGCCACAGGCCACAAGCAGCAATGCGCTGCAAGCCAGGCTGACAGGCGCTTTGGCCGTCCTTAAAAAGCGCTGCGGCAAGGCCGGCTCACTTGCTCTTGAAGTAGTCGGCCGGGTCGGGCGCTGGCGGCTGCGCAGGCGCGCCGCCAGCCTCCCCGGAAGCGCCAGGCGTTGGGGTGTCGGCACTGGGCACCGGCGGCATTTCCTCGACCTGGATTTCCACCGCATTGACATCGCCTGTCGGCCCTTTGTCGAGCATGCCGGTGACGATCTCGGGGAAGAAAATCAGCACCGCCACCAGCAGCAATTGCAGCAGCACCCAGGGAATGGCGCCTATGTAGATGTCGCTGCTCTTGATGGAGGGCGGCGCAATGCCGCGCAGGTAAAACAGGGCGAAACCAAAAGGCGGATGCATGAAGGAGGTCTGCATGTTCACGCAGATCAGCACCCCGAACCAGATCAGGTCTATGCCCAGCTTGTTGGCCATGGGCACCAAGAGCGGCACCACGATGAAGGCAATCTCAAAAAAGTCGAGAAAGAAGGCCAGCACAAAGATCATGATGTTGACCACGATCAGGAAGGTCACCGCATCGTCGGCGCCGACAGCGGTAAACAGATGCTCGACCCAGATCGCGCCGTCGACGCCCTGGAACACCAGGGTAAAGACGGTCGCACCGATCAGGATAAAGATCACCATCACGGTGATCTCCATGGTCGACTCCATGCCCTGACGCACCATGGCCCAATTCAGGCGCCCTTGCAGGCCGGCCAACACAATGGCGCCGACCACCCCCATCGCTCCGGCCTCGGTGGGTGTGGCCAGACCCACAAAAATCGTTCCCAGCACCACAAAGATCAGAACGGAGGAAGGCAACACCCCCATCGCCACCTTACGGGCCAGCACCCAGCCGCGCAGGGTGCGGGCCTCAGGCGGCAGTGGCGGCATGGACTTGGGCTGAAGCAGCGACATCACGAAGATGAAGGCCACAAAAATCAGCACCTGGGCCACCGAGGGGCCGACTGCCCCGAGGTACATATCGCCCACCGACTTGCCCAATTGATCGGCAAGCACAATCAGCACCAGCGAGGGCGGAATCACCTGGGTGATGGTGCCCGAGGCGGCGATCACCCCGGTGGCCAGACGCGGGCTATAACCGTAGCGCTGCATCACCGGCAAGGCGATCACGCCCATGGCGATCACTGAAGCGGCCACAGTGCCGGTGATCGCCCCCAAAATTGCGCCGACCATGATGACCGCATAAGCCAGGCCGCCGGGCAGGCCGCCGAACAGCTGGGCGAAGCCTTCGAGCAGGTCCTCAGCCAGCCCGCTGCGCTCCAGGATCGCCCCCATCAGGGTGAAAAAGGGAATAGACAGCAGCAGCTCATTGGCCAGGATGCCAAACACCCGGTAGGGCAGATTGGCCATGAACTGGTTCGGAAACAGCCCCAGTTCAATCGCCACCAGGCCCGAGCTCAGGCCCAGAGCCGCCAGGGAAAAGGCCACCGGCAGGCCCAGCAGCAAAAACACCACCAGGGCGGCAAACATCGCAGGGGCCATGAAGTCAATCGGGTTCATGGCTATTGCAGGGGTCTTTCGTAGTGGCTGTCCAGGGCGATGTCGCCGCGCAGGGCCGCCACCCTTTTGATGATCTCAGACAGGCCCTGCAGGCTCAGCAGGGCAAAGCCCACCGGCAGCAGCAACTTCACAGGCCAGCGGATCAGGCCACCCGCATTGGCCGACACCTCGTTGATCTGCCAGGCCTCGACGAACCAGGGCCAGGAATAGATCACCATGAAATAGCAAAACGGCAGCAGGAAAAGCAGTAGGCCAAGCAGGTCCAGCCAAGCGCGCTGGCGGTCGTTGAGCCTGGCGTAGAGGATGTCGACGCGGATATGGCCGTTTTTATTGAGCAGGTGCGGCGCCCCCAGAAGCACGGTGCCGCCGAACATATACCACTGCAACTCCAGCCAGGCGTTGGACGACAAGTCCAGTGCATAGCGCGACATGGCGTTGCCTGCCGATACCAGCGCACAAATGAGCACCAGCCACAGAGCCACCACCGCGGCAAAGCGGCTGAGGCGATCAATCTGTCGGGCCAGGGCTAGGAGGGTTTTCACAAACAATAAGCGCAGCCTATGCTGCGAAAAATGCCATCAAGAGGCGGCTGCAAGCCAGAAACTTCAGCGATAAAAGCCCAACTCACGGGCACAATGCAATCTGGGATTTTAGCGAGGCGGGCGGGCACCTCGGACGAAATTTTCTCCACGCCTGGCCCTGCTTTTTTCAACCATCAAGTCTTAGAGACCACCATGCACCCTGTTTACGAAAAAATCCAGGCCCTCGATATCACGTTGCCCGCCCTGGCTGTACCAGCGGCGGCCTATGTGCCCTATGTGCAGACGGGCTCGCTCATTTTCATCAGCGGTCACATCGCGAAAAAGGACGGCAAGGCCTGGGTGGGGCAGTTGGGCAAGACCATGGCTACCGAAGAAGGCAAGCTGGCGGCGCGTTCAATCGCCATCGATCTCCTGGGCACCTTGCATGCTGCGCTGCAAGCCCAGGGCAAAGACCTGGGCAGCGTCAAACGCATCGTCAAGGTCATGAGCCTGGTCAATTCCACCGCCGACTTCACCGAGCAGCACCTGGTCACCAATGGCTGCAGCGAGTTGCTGGGCGCCGTCTTCGGTCCGGCCGGCGCCCATGCCCGCAGCGCTTTTGGCGTCGCGCAGATTCCCATGGGCGCCTGCGTCGAAATCGAGATGATCGTCGAGGTCGCCTGAGGCAAGAACTTCAAAGCGCCCTGATCACAGCCCCCGGCACCTGCTCTGCGGGGCTGACCCAGAAGCGGCCGAAATGCTCGACCAGATAAGCCTCTGCGCCCTCGAGCATGAAGTAGCGAAATGACTCCGCAGCCGGCGACAAGAACTTGCCCTGGGCATGCACCAGATTCCAGGCCCTTACCACCGGCGCGCCCTGCACATCGAGCACCGATATCAGGCCCTGCTGCAACTCCAGCCCTATGGTGTGCAGGGACAGGAAACCCAGACCCAGCCCGGCCATCACCGCCTGCTTGATGGTTTCGTTGCTGCCCAGCTGAATCTTCAGCCGTGGCTGGACATGGCTGGCCTCAAAAAACATACGCATCGCTGCGCGCGTGCCTGAGCCGGGCTCACGCACGATGAAGTCGTGCGAGCGCAACTCCTCCACCGAAATGCGCTCGCTGTGGGTCAATGGGTGCGCGGTATCGGCCACGAACACATGCGGATGGGCTGCAAAAGGCTCGGCGCGCAGCATCAGCTCTGCCGGCGGCCGGCCCATGATGGCAATGTCGACCTCGCCGGCTTGAATCATCTGCACCAACTGGTCGCGGTTGCCAATGGCAATGTGCACCTCGATGCCTTGATGGCGGACCCGAAACTGGGCGATCAGACGCATCAAAAAATACTTGGCGGTGCTGACAAAGCCTATGGTCAGCCGGCCCGATTCGGCCCGCCGCAGCCGTGAAGCGGCGTCTTCGGCGTCTTTGGCGGTGGCCAGAATGCGGCGCGCATAGACCAGCATGTACTCGCCGGTGGTGGTCAGGCTGACCTTCTTGCCTTGGCGCTCGAACAAGGGCATGCCGACATGACCTTCCAGTTCCTTGACCTGCATGGTCACCGCCGGCGGCGTCAGGTGCAGGGACTCGGCCGCGCGCGCAAAGCTCAGGTGCTTGGCAACTTCGCTGAACACCCGAAGCTGGCGGAAGGTTGCGTTTTTCATTCAGTTTTTTCTTAACTAAGAATGCAATTAGTTTGAATTTACCTTATTCGAAGTCTTTTTTAAAGTCTCTCCCACAACTTCATCCCACCCACCGGAGACCGATATGGCTGAGACCAGCACACAGATCACGGATAAGAAAAAACGCTACAGCGCTGGCGTTTTGAAATACAAGCAAATGGGCTACTGGATGCCCGACTATGTCCCCAAGGACACCGACACCATCTGCCTGTTTCGCATCACCCCGCAGGAAGGTGTAGACCCCGAGGAGGCCGCTGCCGCCGTGGCCGGTGAGTCATCGACCGCCACCTGGACCGTGGTCTGGACCGACCGCCTGACCGCCTGCGACAGCTATCGGGCCAAAGCCTACAAGGTCGAGCCGGTGCCCGGCCGCCCGGGTGAATATTTCGCGTGGGTGGCTTACGACCTGATTCTGTTCGAAGAGGGCTCGATCGCCAACATGACCGCCAGCCTGATCGGCAATGTGTTTTCCTTCAAGCCGCTCAAGGCAGCACGCCTGGAAGACATCCGCATTCCGGTGGCCTACATCAAGACCTTCAAGGGTCCGCCAACCGGTCTGATCGTCGAGCGCGAGCGCCTGGACAAGTTTGGCCGTCCCCTGCTGGGCGCCACCACCAAGCCCAAGCTGGGCCTGTCAGGCCGCAACTATGGACGGGTCATCTATGAGGGGCTCAAAGGCGGCCTGGACTTCATGAAGGACGACGAAAACATCAACTCGCAGCCCTTCATGCACTGGCGCGACCGCTTTCTGTATGTGATGGACGCGGTCAACAAGGCGCAGGCAGTGACCGGCGAGGTCAAGGGCTCCTACCTCAATGTGACCGCCGGCACCATGGAGGCGATGTACGAGCGCGCCGAATTTGCCCGCGACCTGGGCAGCGTGGTCGTTATGGTCGACCTGGTGATTGGCTACACCGCGATTCAGTCCATGGCCGAATGGTGCCGCAAGAACGACATGATCATGCACATGCACCGCGCCGGCCACGGCACCTACACCCGCCAGAAAAACCATGGCGTGAGCTTTAGGGTGATCGCCAAATGGCTGCGCCTAGCCGGCTGCGACCATCTGCACACCGGCACGGCCGTCGGCAAGCTCGAGGGCGACCCGCTGACGGTGCAGGGCTACTACAACGTCTGCCGCGACAGCTACACCAAGACCGACCTGCCGCGCGGCCTGTTCTTCGACATGGACTGGGCCGACACCAAGAAGGTGATGCCGGTGGCCTCGGGCGGCATCCATGCCGGTCAGATGCACCAGTTGATTGATCTCTTCGGTGACGATGTGATCCTGCAGTTTGGCGGCGGCACCATCGGCCATCCGCAAGGCATACAGGCTGGCGCGGTGGCCAACCGGGTCGCTCTGGAGGCCATGGTCAAGGCACGCAATGAAGGCAAGGACATCCTCAATGAGGGTCCGGATATCTTGCGCAAGGCGGCAGCGCATTGCGGCCCGCTGAAAGCCGCGCTCGATACCTGGGGCGACATCAGCTTCAACTACCAATCCACCGACAGCAGCGACTACGTGGCCACCCCGGCTACCGCCGTTTGATCCATCCAGGAGTCACCATCATGATGAGCAATCCCACCGGCCGCCTGACCCAAGGCCAGTTCAGCTTCCTGCCCGACCTCACCGACGCCGAGGTGACCGCCCAGCTGCGCTACGGCCTGGCCAAGGGCTATGCCTGGAGCATCGAATACACGGACGACCCCCATCCGCGCAACACCTACTGGGACATGTGGGGCATGCCCATGTTCGACCTGCAAGACCCTGCCGGTGTGATGATGGAGCTGTCCGGCTGTCGCGCCGCCTTCCCCCGCCATTACATACGTCTGATGGCTTTCGACTCCACCCGTGGCATTGAGTCGGTGGCGATGAGCTTTATCGTGAACCGGCCGCCGCAGGAAGAGGGCTTCATGATCGAGCGTCAGGAAGTGCAAGGCCGCTCGATGCGCTACACCACCCGTGGCTACGCGGCCCAGAAGCCAGAAGGCCAGCGCTACTGAAGTGGCCTGAACAGCGCCACGACAGCTTGACTCCAACACTGCCCCGACCATGAGTGCACCGAGCTACTCCATCCCTGGCACAGCCACAGCGGCACCAAACGCTGCGTCAGCGCCGGCCGCACAAGCTGACAGCAGTCCAGCTGAGGCGGCCCGCACTGTGGCCGAGGTTCTGCAGCAGACCCAGGTCGAGGCGGTCTTGGCCGAGCTTGACAGCGAGTTGGTAGGACTGGCGCCGGTCAAGGCGCGCATACGCGACATCGCGGCGCTGCTGGTCATCGACAAGCTGCGCGCCAATATGGGGCTGGCCACCCAGATGCCTTCGCTGCACATGTGCTTTACCGGCAACCCTGGCACCGGCAAAACCACGGTGGCGCTGCGCATGGCCCAGATCCTGCACCGCCTGGGCTTTGTGCGCCAGGGCCATGTGGTCAGTGTGACCCGCGACGATCTGGTGGGGCAGTTCATCGGCCACACCGCGCCCAAAACGAAAGAAGTCCTCAAGAAGGCCATGGGCGGCGTGCTCTTTATCGACGAGGCTTACTACCTCTACAAACCAGAAAATGAGCGCGACTATGGCCAGGAGGCCATCGAAATCTTGCTGCAGGTGATGGAAAACCACCGCAACGACCTGGTGGTGATTCTGGCGGGCTACAAAGACCGCATGGGCACCTTCTTCAAGTCCAACCCGGGCATGAGCAGCCGCATCGCCCACCACATTGATTTCCCGGACTACGCGGTCGATGAGCTGCTGCAAATCGCCGAGCAGATGCTCAAGTCGCAAAACTACAGCATGGGAGTGGGCCTGCCTGAGTTGTTGCGCCAATACCTGGAGCGGCGCATC
>Ga0164292_10000092_pt1 | contig 56658 bp, 54 predicted proteins | sample GEODES117metaG_FD_111486 | JGI IMG/M metagenome (GOLD analysis project Ga0164292, IMG submission 111486) | Eutrophic lake water microbial communities from Lake Mendota, Wisconsin, USA - GEODES117 metaG | ecosystem: Environmental > Aquatic > Freshwater > Lake | place: USA: Lake Mendota... | reverse complement strand
GTTGCGGCGTTACCCGCGGTTGAGGCCACTGTCGATACGCCGACCGCAGCTGCAAGAACAACTGCCGCACGACGAATAGCACGTGACCGATTGGTCTGACGTTTAGTCATAATTGGTTTCCCCCAAATAGAGCACTCTGATAAGTGATGCGGGTCACTGTATCAGTGTCTTTACATACCGTAAATCGCACCCCCAGCACTTTCTTGAAAAAAGTTCTCCCAAGCGCTCATGGTCGTAGGCGCCAACATTGCTGGACTCAGAAACCATGTATCACTGCTGTATTACACACGGCGATTTGGGCTGTTTGACCCATTACCGGTCACTGGGGAGGTCTCTATTGGGGCGATGTCTCCTTCGATCTCACCCTCTAATTCAAGGCTTTCCACGGCTGTAAAAGGTCGGCGCATAGTGGCGGCGGCGTCGATGTCCCGAATATTGACAAATGCAAAGATCGCTCCCGCTGCGGTGATCACCGAACTGCCGATAAAGGCCCAGCGGAAGGCTTCAAGTTTCATGTCGGGGGTGGGAAGAGCGTCGCCTTGTAGGGCGTGGAGCCGGGTCAAAAACAAGGTGGCAAGAATCGCCACGCCAAGTGCAGCCGACACTTGACGTTGCGTAGAGAAGATGGCTGACGCCCGACCTGTATCGGATTTTTCAATGTTTGCGTACGTGGCTGCTTGAAGAGGCACGAATGAAAATGCCATCGAAATACCACGAGCCAACATGAGCCCTCGTATCTGCCATGCGTTTGCATCAAGGTCTAACAAGATGAACGGAATGTTCGACAAGGTGACCGCAAGGAGACCACCAGTGATTAATCGACGTGGACCAACCGTGTGATACAGCTTGCCCACAAATTGGCTTGTCACGATGATGCCAATTGCTTGTGGAAAAGTTGTGAGACCAGATTCGAGTGCGCTGTAACCAAGTAGTTCTTGCATGAACTGCGGCAATAAAAACAAAAACGCAGCGAAACTTCCGTACGCAAGTGTGTTCACCATATTTGCGTTGCGGAACATGCGATCGCGATACAAGCGCAACGCAAGCATCGGATTGGGTCTATGCGTCTCTACATACACCGCCATCACAAGAAGGGCGAGTCCAGCAAAGCCGGTGAAGACCACCCACGGAGACAACCACCCTTCTTCTGGTGCTTTCGACAACGCATACAACACACCTGCTAATCCCAAGCCAGAGAAGAAAAACCCTGCCTTGTCAAAGTCGCCAGCGGTTGGTTCGGTGTGTTCTTTGAGATATTTCCAACCAAAGATGAAACCAAGGATGCCGATCGGGAGATTGACAAAAAAGATCCAGTGCCACGACAACCAGTCGATCAGTAATCCGCCAATAATCGGACCCGTTGCCGGCGCAATAACGGTGGGAATGATGAGAACAGTTGATGCACGAGCGCGTTCTTCGGGTGGAAACGCGCGATACAACATCGCGGTGCCAACAGGGGTGAGCATTCCGCCACCCACGCCTTGCAAAATGCGAAACACAATGAGTTGTTCAACCGATTGGGACAAACCACACAAAGCCGATGCAAGCGTAAAGACAAACAACGCAAATAAGAAAGTCTTTTTTGTACCGAACTTGTCGCCGACCCATCCAGATGCTGGAATAAAAATGGCAAGCGACAGTAGATACCCGAGAACGGTCCACTCCATTGCAACATGTGATGCATCGAACTCAGCCCTAATCGTGGGGATCGCCACGTTGAGAATTGTCATGTCCATGATTTCCATGAACAGGCCAAGCACGAAGATGACAGCGACAATCCACTTGTATTCGACGCGCTTCAACATGTCAGTTCCCTTCGCGGGCCACCCGAGGAGTTCCTATGGGTGAAGGTGCACCTTGATGGCTCCTGCCTCACGATTATTGGCGACTGCAAATGCTTCTTTCGCATCGGAGAGAGGGAAGGTGTGGGTGACAACTGCCTCTGCAATGTGTGGTGACCGCGCGATGAGGTTTGCTGCGGCTGCAAAGTCGTTGTGATCGTGTGCGTGGTTATAAAACATGGCCGGAATGATGCTGATTTCTTTCAGCATCACGGTGTTGTTTAACGCAACGGGATCCCAAAACATACCGTATTCCACGATGGTGCCGCCGGGTCGGGCGGCCTGGACGGCCATGTCGAATGCGCTTTGCGTGGCGGCGGCATCAAACACAAAGTCATAGTCGTGACCACGTTGATTACGTGCGCCAATTATTTCGGCGGCTCGTTGCTGGTGAGGGTGTCGCGCCACGATGTCGACTTCAACGCCGTGGTCGATGAGAGCAGCAGCGGCCAGTAGACCAATGGATCCACCACCGATCACTAACGCATTGTGGCCTTTTTGTATCTGTGAGCGTGTCACTCCGTGAACGGCTACTGCGAGCGGTTCAACGAGACCAACATGTGTGGGGTCGGTGCCCGCTGGCATGTGGGTGATTCGCACTGGATCCACCATCGCATAATCGGCAAGACCACCATTAATAGTGCCGCCATACAGTTGGGACACTGCTTCGGCACATCTATTGGGCGCACCAGTGATACACCAACGACAATGTCCGCATTCACCAGTAGGGCGCACCGCCACAAGTTGTCCGTCTTCTGTGTAACCGCCAAATTCATGGCCAATGATGACGCCGCTTTTTCCTAGTGCCACCGTGTGTAGGTCGCTGCCGCAAATACCAGAGTTCGTGACTGTGATGAGAACACCATCACCAGCAGGCATTGGAGTATCAACAACGAAGACGCCACCGTCTTTGCTCATTACTGCACGCATGACGTGACCTTAACTGGTGCGTGTTCCCTATGGAGATGTGGGTGGATCTTCCACAAGTGTTGTTGTTGTCGCGGGAACAGTTGTTGGCGTTGTTGTTGAAGTTGTAGTAGTGGTGGAGTCGATAACGGTACGGCCGAATCGCTGCGTCTCTTTCACAATGAAATCAGAGCGCATGCGGTAGCCACGCGGGGAAAGATGTACGCCATCAAATTGGTACCACGGTGATGTGCGTTGGAAATGTAAAAACCAACTGGCGTGGTGTGTATTTGTAGAAGTAGCGCTCACGCTGGCAAGAGTGCGTTGGAAACGACGAGCGCGCATGTTCCAGTCGGGATGGGTGGCGCTGTATTGCGCATCGATCCACAGTGTGGGGATGTGTCCGAATTCTTTGTTGTATTCATTGATAAGCCAGCGTGGATATGACGGTTGGCGTCGGGACAATAAGTCATTTGTGCCGAGTGCAAAAACAACAGCTGTGATGTTCGGGTTTTTTTCAAGACGCGACCGCACTGCCGCGATGCCCTCTGGCCCACGGCGACCCCACTTTGTATCGATGACTATTCGCTGCCACAGGCCGGTCTTTTGTAGACCTTGTTGAAGTTTTCCAAATGCCACAGCACCGTCGGTCAAACTGTCGCCAACAACTAAGAGTGTGTGTTGACCGTTTCCTTTCGGCCCACCGTACGGATCAATTGATGTACGTGTCGTGGCTTGTGCGATGACCGGGACACACAGTGCGACCACAACGAGCGCAACAGCAAAGCTGCGACGACTGCGAGTGGACATTCATCAATTGTGGCTCATCGTTCGCGTGCGAGCCAGTCATCAATGTTTTCCAGCGTTGAAACAGTGGACGGAACTGCATCAACACCAACGGGATGACTGATGAGATAGCCCTGTGCCTTATGACACTGCAACTCTGATAGAGCGCGCAATTGAGAAGTGTTTTCGACGCCTTCTGCAACAATGTCGAGCCCAAGTGATGTCGCCATCGCGATGATGGTGCGCACGATGGAACGCGCGCCTGCGTCGGTGGCGATTCCTTGCACAAACGCACGGTCAATTTTGATGCGTTGAATAGGGAAGCGCTGCAGGGTGGAGAGTGAGGAGTATCCCGTACCAAAGTCATCGATGGCGATGCGAACGCCCAACGCGTTGAGACGACGCAGGGAGCTCAGTGCTTGTTCGGGTTCAGAAATCATCACACCTTCGGTGACTTCGAGCCACACTTGATCTGCGGGAACACCAGAACGTGACAACGCTTCCGACACGACCGACACAAAATTTGGATCATGTAATTGTCGAGGCGACACGTTGACACTCATGGTGGTGTGTTCGTGACACACTCCTGCATCTATCCAGTGGCGAAGTTGAGTGAGTGCATCTAGTAGCGCCCACGAACCAAGTGGCACGATGGTGCCAGTTTCTTCTGCAATCGGAATGAATTCAGCCGGTGAGACACTTGCTCCATCTGTGCGATCCCACCGCATGAGTGCTTCAAAACCGATCACTATTCCAAGGTCAACGTCAACGATTGGCTGATGCACTAGTCGCAGTTCACGGCGTTCCAGAGCGCGATACAACGCAGTCTCAATGGACAAACGTTGGGTGACTTGTTCCAGCATCGAGTCATCAAACAATGCAATGCAATTTCGTCCGGCGTCTTTGGCGCGATACATCGCTGTGTCTGCGTGTCTCAACAAATCTTCGGCTGACAGGTTCACAGAGGTGGGCGCAAATGCCACGCCCACGCTTGCCGACACGAACATGTCGCCTTGGTGTAGCCCAAGTGGTTCGCGAAATGCATCCAGAACTTTTTCGGCCAACATCACCGATTGCGTTGCCGATTGTGTGTCGGGGTCAAGAACAACAAATTCATCTCCAGAAATACGCCCAACAATGGCGTGTTCAGGAACGGCGTTCGAGAGTCGCGACGCAACAGAGGTGAGCACGTCGTCGCCAGCAGAATGACCAAGACTGTCATTGATGTTTTTAAAGCGATCAACGTCGATGAAAAGAACCGTTGGTTGTTTTTGCGTGCGCCAGGAATTTTGAAGCGCGACGGTGATGTGCTCGAGCATCATTGATCGATTAGGTAATCCCGTGAGTGCGTCTATTTGTGCATTACGTAATAACGTGGTTTGAGTTTTTAGATTGGCGCGCACGGATTGAATAATGCGAGCCGTTGCTGCGATAGCGAGTACCGCTACCGACACGGTGCGCACAACACGATCGGTGGTGTCTTCGGCATCGGTGGCGGCGAGAACAATGATTGGAACGATCAACGCAAGTGTGGTGGTGACAAGACGAGTCAGTAGTGGTGGTGCTGCACGGCGTTTCCCTGGCTTTGTGATGTCGCGGATGGTGGGGTGCAAAAAGCCAGCCGAGGCCAGAAGCAACGCTGCGATGTAGGGCGCATTAGCAACGCCGTCAGAGATGGTGACATCGCCACGTTGTATGACTGCGTACACAATGTCACCAGTAAAAGACATTGCAATGGCAAGTCCGACAAATGCCACTGCGGGTGTTAACGCCATGTCGGAAAACAACAAGGTGGCAAGTAAGAAAAGGACAATAATGCTTGCGCCAAGGGTCGTACCGCGTAGTGCTGTGACAAGTGTGGTTTCATCGCTCGTGGCAAGTGATGGATGCAGCAGCAACACCCACACAACAAGCCACGCACCAAGGCCCACGATGACGCCGTCGCCTAATACGCCCGCTGTGTCTGTGCCGAGTCGTCGTCGCACCACGGTGGTGAGTCCCACAATGAGCAGGAATTGCACAATCAAGAAGAACAGCTCAGGAACGGCCCGGGCGGGGTCATTGCTATCGAGTTGATTGTCGAGAACTTGTCCGATAAATGATGTTGCGGCAACCGCTAATGCAAATAGCCAGACTGCGTGGTCGGGTCGGTGGACGCGTGCCGAGATGAACAAAATGACAACGAAACAAATGGTGGCGCTTAAAAACCACGTGGGCGATGAGTCGTCGCCAATTGCAATATGCAATGCCGAGAGCACAGCAGCAGCAACTACGAAAATCCATGCTGTCGTCGCAAATGCTCTACGCACTCAAATGAGTCCTGTTCTTGCGCATTGTGCGCATCAATTGGAACGGAAATGACGGTACTACATGATGGAAAAACCGAGGCGGATGCGGGTATTCTGAACTCAGGCGGAGTGCCTCGGGCGTCACATGTGTTGTGACTCTCTCGAGTTTGGAGCACCTGTATGTATGTCACCCGCCATAGCGAAATAACCGATCAACGCCTTCACGGTGATTTGTGGACGCTCTATCGGCGCGCCTATGCGCCTGTGGCGCGGTTGTCTCCAACGCACGAGATGCTTGATCGTGAAGAATTCTCGCACCAGTTACGTAGCTCAAATAACCGTGTGTGGGTGGTGTGGGATGAATCTCGACCGGTGGGAATGGCACTCATCACTACGGATGTGAGAGCCACTCGATGGCTCAACGAAGATTTTTTCGCCGATACTTACCCGGAACGTTTTCAAGCAGGGCGAGTGCACTATGTGGTGTGGGTGACGATTGATCCATCGCATGCGGCACGCGGGGCACTAATGGTCCTTGCACGCCAAGCCTTGGCGGTCGAATCGCGAGATGGTGCGCTTCTTGTTTTCGACATCCCAGAGCTACATCAGCCACACGATGAGGGAGGCGGTGCGGCACTGATGTTGCGCATGGCACAAATGGTGGGTGAGGCACAACTAGTCACTCTCACCACCCAGCGTTACTACGCCGTGGATTTCGCCCCAGTTGCACAAGTTGAAGAAACATACGATCAAGAGATATCAGGTACGTCAAAGCGTATGTAGCCTGAGAGGAACATGACATCGTCAGTTCCCACCGTCACCATTGTCGTGCCAGGTATCCATTTAATGGCCGAGTTACTCGGCGCAAGAGACGAGCATGTGCGACGAATCGAAGATGCATTTCCCGATGTGTCGGTTGTTGTGCGGGGAAATGAGATCGTGTGTACCGGGCCTCGGGCGCATCAAGCCGCGAAGTTGTTCGAAGAGCTCGTGATTTTGTTGCAACGTAGCGAACGTATCGACCAATCGGTACTTGACCGAGCCATTGTGATGGTGAGGGCAGAGCAGCGCCCCAGTGACGTTTTGACCGACGACATCTTGAAGGGCGCACGTGGTCGCATGGTGCGACCAAAGACGGCAGGACAAAAACGGTATGTCGATGCAATGCGCGAAAACATCGTCACCTTTGCAGTCGGTCCTGCGGGAACTGGAAAGAGTTGGTTAGCGGTGGCAATGGCGGTGCAGGCTCTTCATCAGCGTCAAGTGCAGCGAATTATTTTGACAAGACCAGCGGTGGAAGCAGGCGAGCGCCTCGGATTTTTGCCGGGTGATCTCATGGCAAAAATCGACCCATACCTTCGTCCGCTGTATGACGCGTTGTACGACATGATGGACCCAGAAGCTGCCACAAAATTAATTGAACGCCAGACAATTGAGGTGGCGCCGCTTGCGTTTATGCGTGGGCGTACGTTGAACAACTCGTTCATCATCTTGGACGAGGCGCAAAACACATCACCAGAGCAGATGAAGATGTTTCTCACGCGTATTGGTTTCGGTTCCAAAATTGTGGTCACCGGCGACATGACACAGGTTGATGTGATGGATGGTCGAAGCGGTTTGGTGGGACTCGAGCGCAAGCTTCAAGGCGTGGAAGGCCTGAACTTCGTGCATCTCGATGGATCGGATGTTGTGCGACATCGCATCGTTGCTGACATCGTTGCGGCATATGAAAAGGATTCTTCACACGACACACCACGTCGTGCATCACGATCGTCGTCTCGGGGTGGCAACCCATCATGAGCGATGGTCGACCGCGAATTGACACGCCAAAAAAATCGGGTGGCGATGGTGCCCCCGATGTTTTCTGTATTAATGAACAAAACGACATCGAAATCGATTTGCCACGATGGAGAGAGTTGGCGCTTGCAACGTTGCAGGAAGAAAATGTTCGTGGTGCAGCGGAAATCAGCGTCTTTTTTATAGACGCAGAGACCATTGCGGAACTTAATAGCGAACACATGGGGAAAACCGGACCAACAGATGTGCTTGCATTTCCTCTAGATGGTGTCGAAATAATGGAGTCTCAAGGCCCTGCAGCGATGAGCAAAGGTCCTGCACGACCGCACTTTGATCCTGATGACATTCCCACAATGTTGGGAGATGTTCTATTGTGTCCATATGTGGCAGCGCAACAAGCGCCCAGTCACGCCGGAACACTTGATGATGAGATCGCCCTACTTTTGGTACACGGAATTCTTCATGTGCTTGGCTATGACCACGATGTGGAAGAAGCAACAACACGCATGAGACAGCGTGAGAAACACATCCTTGAGCGTCATCACTGGAATGGGCCTGCACCAGCGCAATTTCGTCAGGAACATAGCGAATGATTGCTCGCGCTGAGACCGCCGATTGGTGGATGCTGTTTGGCATTTTTCTTCTTCTTGTTTTGCTCGTTTTCTTTGCCGTTGCAGAGATGGGTCTGTCGCGCATGACTAAACCAAAAGCGCAAGCACTCGCAGATAGCGGGAAGCGATCAGGTCCGGCACTCGTGCGACTTGTGAATCATCCAGAACAATGGGTGAATCCTCTTTTGTTATCGGTCAATGTGTGTCAAACAGTGCAGGCGACCCTCACTGGTATTGCCTTTGGACGTATGTTTGGTGCCGCTGGTGTCATTATTGGTGTCACATTAAACGTTGTGGTGTTTTTCATTTTCGCCGAAGCAGTGCCAAAAACGTATGCAGTGTTGTATTCCGACCGCGCTGCTTTGGTCACTGCTCGTCCCGTGTCTGCACTGGTGCGTTTCTGGCCGTTGCGGATGATCTCTCAAGCGTTTATTGGTCTCACCAACATCATTGTGCGAGGCAAGGGACTTCAAGATGGTCCATTCATTCGCGAGCGTGAATTTCTTGGCATGGTGGAAGCTGCAGCTGAAGAAGAAGTGATCGAACATGAAGAACGAGAACTCATTGAATCGGTGATCGAATTTGGTGACACAGTTGCCCGAGAAATCATGGTGCCACGTCCTGATATCGTGTCGGTGCCGTCAACCTCTTCGATCGACCATGCACTCGACGTGTCGTTTGAGACCGGCATGAGTCGATTGCCAGTATTTCGTGAAGACCCAGAGGGTAATGACGACGTTGTCGGAATTGTGTATATGAAAGATTTGATGCGCGCGATTCGAGATGGTCGTGCCAACGACACTGTGTTGCAGGTGTTGCGCGATGCAGTTGTGATTCCTGAGAACAAACCAGTGTCAAAGTTGATGCGCGAAATGCAAGGCACGCACTATCATATGGCAATTATCGCTGATGAGTACGGTTCCGTTGTCGGTTTGATCACACTCGAGGACTGCCTTGAAGAACTTGTCGGCGAGATTGTTGATGAGCATGACGAACAAGAGATTGAAGTCCGTCAGTTAATGAATGGCGAGATGCTTGTCGACGGCGGAATGGGAATTGACGATTTCAATGAATATTTTGCGTTGTCTGTTCCGGACAAGGAATGGGATACGGTCGCGGGGTACGTTTTTGGCACTCTTGAACACGTTCCTGTGCGCGGAGAACATATCGAGGTCGATGGCTGGCGCCTTACGGTAGAACAACTAGAGGGCAGGCGCATTCGATCTGTGCGTATGTCGCCAAGCACGAAGTCGCCACTCTCAGAGTGACGCAATCAGCTCAGCGCGTCGCGGTTTGCTAAGTGCAGTGCGCGGAATTGTTTCGATCCGAAGAACTTTTTTCGGTGCACAGGGTGCTGGTAGAGATCGTTTCACTACGTCTCGTAGGTCGTCAATGTGTATGTCGGCATCGCTCACGATCCACGCGATAACAACGTGTCCCCACTCGTCGTCGGGGACTCCCGCAACACACACGTCATGAATACGGGGGTCGGCAAGAAGAACGCGTTCTACCTGTTCGGGCCACACGTTTTCGCCACCCGTGATGATGAGGTCACCGCGTCGACCGTCAACGTGTAACAGTCCGTCGGCATCGATGCGACCGAGGTCTGCCGTTGCGAACCATCCGTCGTTGTCGATAGGGCAAGTTCCGTCGCGGTATGTGCGAAATAACATAGGTGCGCGCACATAAATCTCTTCGTCAACAATTTTGATGTCGACATCACGTAGAGGGCGACCGTTGTAGACAATTCCGCTGCCAGTTTCTGTCATTCCATAGGTAGTCATCACGTTTGCGGCAAGAGCATCTGGCGGCTTCGAGCCGCCCAACACGATGGTACGAAACCGTGATGGATCAATTCGTGCGAGGGCTGTGGCGACAAGCGAGACCAAGGTGCAACCATCATCAGCTGCATCGTTGTAATCCTCTGGTGTGAAGCGTTCGGCAACATGAAGACGAGTGTTGGTAACAATCGATCGCGTGATCACCGATAGCCCACCCACATGAGCAACCGGTAAACATGCAAACCAACGATCAGAGGCGGTCACGTCAAGTCTTTCGTGTACAGCGAGTGCACTTGCTGACACTGCATCGTGTGTCAACACCACTCCTTTCGGTGTACCAGTGCTTCCACTTGTGGCTACGACCAACGCATCGCCACGTTCAACTGGTGGACCCGTGTGCGGTGTGCGGTTGCCATCTGCAGTGATAATGACGGTGGGGTTAATAGATGAAATGACATCGTGTTTTGCAGCGTCTGGTAGGCGTTGATCAAGTGGAAACACCGCGTCGCCTGCGTCCCATGCCGTACGCAGATAGTCAACAAACTCTGGCCCTGCGGGCATATCGAGACACACGAGTTCGTTCACATCTACATCGTACGGATGAGCAGTTGTGATGAGCGGTGAACCTGCGACACTTGGAATCGATGAATCACGAAATGGCACAGGGTGCACCACGCGGACTGAAGTTGTGGATCGCGGGGGCACGACCTCGAACCCTGCCGGCTGCGATTGTTCCCGTTGTCGTCGGTGGTGCATGCGCACTGGAGGCAGATGATCAGGTGTGGTGGCGCATAGCGCTTGCTCTGGTGGTCAGCCTTGCCTTGCAGGTAGGTGTGAACTACGCAAACGATTACAGCGACGGCGTGAAGGGGACAGATGAGAAGCGGGTGGGGCCACTTCGTTTGGTGGGTTCTGGTCTTGCGTCCCCATCATCTGTAAAGCGTGCTGCGTTTGCTGCTCTTTTTGTTGCGGGTGTCGCCGGGTTGATCTTGGCTGCCACCACAACTTGGTGGCTTGTTGTTGTGGGGGCGTTTGCGATGTTGGCGGCGTGGACCTACACGGGTGGACCGAAGCCATACGGCTACATCGGACTAGGAGAATTGTTTGTTTTCATTTTCTTTGGCGTGGTGGCCACAATTGGCTCCACATTTGTAGTGATTGAAGATGTGACAACAACGTCAGTGCTAGCGAGCGTTGCGGTGGGGTTGTTTGCGTGCGCACTTCTTGTCATTAACAACTTGCGCGATATTCCCGGAGACACCGTGGCGGGAAAAAAGACTCTTGCGGTACGACTTGGCGATGCACATACTCGAACGTTGTTTTACACCGAACTTGTGTTGGCGGCCATTGTCATTGTGGTCACTGCTTTTACAAGCAACGGTTTTGCAGCGCTTGGTGTCCTTGGCGTGATTGCTGCGTTTCCTGCGGTGAAGATGGTGCGTGCTGGAGCGAAAGGTCGCGATCTCATACCTGTTTTGGGCGCGGTGGGACGCGCGCAGTTGGTATTTGGAGTGACCTACGCAGCAGGACTCATACTCGCGTTCACATAGTTGTTGTGTTGTTTAGTTGTGCAACAGCCACTGTCGTAGGCGATCGGAAAATTCGCGCGTGTTTTCCAATTGCACTGTGTGGCCAACGTTCTCGATGATCTCCAGTGTTGATGTGGGGATGAGCGAATGCATGCGTTCGGCGATCGCAGTGAACTTCGCATCATTTTCTCCAGCCACGATGAGAACAGGCATCGCTAACTGCGATAGTTGCGACCACAGAGGTTCTTGCGTGCCAGTGCCCGCGAATCGCAGCGAGTCGACCATGTCTTCTGGCAAGTTCTGTTTGCGCTCATCAATGTACGCAAATTCGGGTGGCAAACCGGCAAATAATGGCTGCGATAACCACTCGTTGATGAATCGATTCATTCCTGTTTCGAGAATGTATTCGCCAAGCAACTCATCGTCGTGGCGACGCTCAGCGCGATCGCTCTCGTCTTCAATTCCTGCGGTGCCACTTACCAGTACCAATCGCTCACACAGGTGTGGGTAGAGCAGCGCGACATGTAACGCCACGCGTGCGCCAAACGAATACCCAACATATGTTGCGGGTCCCACAGTGTGAGCGATGTCGTGGGCACATTGTTCGAGAGTGCGTTGCGCGTTGGGAGAGTTGCCGTGTCCGGGCATATCAACTGCCACGCAGGTGAAGTCTTGAGAGAACTCTCGGATCACAGGATTCCATGATGATGCGGTTTGGGTAAAACCGTGTAACAACGACAGGCGCGGTCCTTGCCCGTAGGTATACGTGGCAATGGCGTAATCGCTAAGGGTGGGTTCTGTCATTGCGTGCGGGTGAGGATTCGTTCAAAGATGTTTTCAAACACTTGCACGTCTTGCGCGCCAGGAATAAGGAACTGATCATTGATCACAAAACTTGGAACTGCATTGATGTCTCGTGCTGCTGCACCACGAATGTCATCTGCAACATCTTCGTAGCCTTCATCTGACTCAAGCCATGTTTGCAACACTTGCGAGTCGATTCCCACCCGTGATGCGCGATCAGCGATCACCGCGATGTCTCCCACGTTTTGTCCGTCGGTGAAATAAGCCTGCAGTAGTTCTTGCTTTAATGCGGCTTGCACCTCCAGTCCGTGATGACGCAGTGCGTAATGCAGCCCACGATGGGCGTGCATGGTGTTGGCACGTTGTGCGATGTCCATACGAAATTCGATGCCGTCTTCTGCGGCCACGGATGTGACGTGGGTAATAATCCGCTCTGCTGCATCTGTCCCTCCGAACTTCTTGGCGTATGCCTCAATGACGGGTGAGGTCTGATCCATTGGGGCAGTGGGGTCTAATTGATATGAACGGAAAGTCACGTCGATAGCGTCAGTGATGCCCCGGCGACGGAGGTTGGTGACTGCGGTGTCAAAACGATGCTTGCCGATGTAGCACCAGGGACATATGACATCAGACCAAATCTCAACGCGCACAGATGCCACGATAGAGCCGATGGAAACCATTGGTGATGTGGCTGCACGCTTTTGTGCCACATTGGTTGACGAGTGGGTGCGCGCGGGAGTCACCCACGCGATGGTGGCCCCGGGCAGTCGAAGCACGCCCATGGCGATTCAGCTGCGTGAACGTGCAGAGATCGCCACGCACATCTTTCATGACGAACGAAGTGCGGCCTTTGCGGCTCTCGGTGTAGGTCTTGCCACCTCTTGTCCGGCCGTTGTGTTGTGCACCTCTGGCACGGCAGCGGCTCACTTTCACGCAGCAGTAGTGGAAGCCGACTTAAGCGCAGTACCAATGATTGTGGTTACTGCTGATCGTCCACCCGAATTGCGAGATGTTGGCGCCCCACAGACCATCACCCAAACACAGTTGTATGGATCCGCTGCGCGTTGGTTTCATGATCCGGGCGTACCAAGTGGAGATGCAGAGCACACGTGGAGAGCACTAGCTGCGCGAGTCTTTACAGAAACACTTCACGCAACCCCTGGTCCCGTTCATCTCAACGTTCCGTTTCGTGAACCTTTAGTGGGGCGGGTGTCGTCACTTCCCCCACAGCGAGATACGCAATGGAGCTCGGCTCGCATTGGTCGGGGATTTGATGGTGACGGCGCTGAGTTAGCCGCCATGTTGTCGGGACGCCGCGGTGTGATCGTGGCGGGGCGAGGTGCAGACGATTCCGTGCTTGATCTCGCGCGCACACTTTTGTGGCCGGTACTTGCAGATGCGCGTTCGGGACTGCGTGTAGCAAGCAGTAGTGATGTGGTGGTGGCTCACTTTGATGGCGTTATTCGCACCGAAACATTCGTTACTCGCAATCAGCCTGAAGTAGTGATTCGTGTGGGCGAACCACCAGCATCGAAAGTGTTGGGCCAATGGCTCACAAAGTGCGGTGCTCGCACCATGCACATTCATCCGTATGCAAAGGTGATCGACCCTGACCACGCCGTGATGATGCGAGTAGTTGCCGATGTTTCCTCGGTCGTGCGGGCAATAACACCACACGTGGTCGCCACAGAACCAACGTGGTTGCGTTCGTGGGTGTCGGCCGAACGCGCTGCCTCAAGCGCTGTGTCTTCATTTGCTGGAGATCGTTGGTCAGAGCCCACTATTGCGCGGACGCTTGCATCAAGCGCCGGTGGTGGTTCACACGTTGTTGTGTCGTCGTCGATGCCAGTGCGCGACCTCGAATGGTTCGGTGGCGGAACGTGTGATGCTCGTGTGTATTCGAACAGGGGAGCAAACGGAATAGATGGCGTGGTGAGTACAGCAGTGGGTGTTGCTCTCGCCACAGGCGCTATCACGTACTTACTTATTGGCGATGTCGCCATGTTGCATGATGTGAATGGAATTCTTGCACTGTCCTCGCGTAATGCTGATGTGCGCATTGTGGTGGTGAATAACAACGGTGGATCAATTTTCTCGTTCTTGCCGCAAGCATCCGTACTCAACACCAATGATTTTGAAATGTTGTACGGAACACCACATGATGTGCATTTCGAGTCTCTAGCTCATGCATATGGTGTTTCGTTTGATCGTGTGACCAACGCTGATGCTCTCAAGCACGCTTTGTCACAACAAGGTCCACGAATTATCGAAGCATGCACTGATCGAAGCGTCAATGTGTCACAGCACGATGAATTAAACGCCGCAATTATCAGCGCGGTCACTGCAACGCTCTAAGGACGAACTATGTTCTCGTGTTCGCTGTACGCAAACAATTGTGCTGACAACCCATTCAATTGTTCGTCACGGACGAACTATGTTCTTGTGTTCGCTGTACGCGAACAATTGTGCTGACAACCCATTCAATTGTTCGTCACGGACGAACTATCGCTGACAGCATGGCCTGGAATTTGGCCTGTGTTTCGGCTAACTCTGCAAGTGGATCGCTCTCGGCGACAATGCCACCACCAGCACACAGACGTGCCGTGCGCATGTCGCGCGACAACTGTGCACAACGAATAGTGACTGCCCATGTGCCGTTGCCATGGGCATCAATCCATCCCACGGCACCGCCGTAATTGTCACGACTCATACCTTCATTGTTCACAATGAAATCAATTGCCTCTTTGCTCGGGTGACCACCTAAAGCAGGTGTTGGGCATAGTGCGCGAACGAGTGTCATCACCGGCGGAGTGGGCTCAGTGAGTTGTCCTTCCACCGCAGATCCGAGATGTTGCACATTTGCCACCGACACAATCGATGGTTCTGGTTCCCAGTCGAGATACGAACAGTGAGGTAGCAAGGTGTCGTGCACCATGTCGATCACCACGCGGTGTTCCACTTGGTTCTTGGTACTCGCAATGAGAGCCTCGGCTAACTGTGTGTCTCGTGCGGGGTCGCCAGTGCGTGGCACAGTTCCAGCAAGCGGATGGCTGCGCACACGTCGGCCCTCTACTTCAATAAGTAATTCTGGAGACGCCCCGAGTAGTCCATCGATGTAGTACCGATAACTCGAACCATAGGTATTGCGAAGCCGCAACAAGATGCCGTGCACGTCAAATGCGTGGCTGGATTGCACGATGACATCGCGGGCGATTACTGCTTTGGTGAGATCTCCGTTGCGCACGGCATCTCGCGCTTTGGTCACCGCATTGAGGTATGTAGAGATATCAACGCCTTGTGTGATCTGAAACGAGTTCACCGTCGGCGTACTTGGCGGCCAGTTCTTTGCGTCATGGAGCGCTGCATCAAAGGCCGCATCGTTGCAGTCGTCTTCGGTTTCCCCGATCACGGTGATGGAATGAACACCGTCGCTACTTTTTGCGATTGTCACACGGGGCAATACAAACATTGCCGGATCGTTGGGGTGAAATGGCACGATGCCGAACAGAATCGGCCCACTACCAGGCGAATTGATGGTGCCTTTGTGTGTGATCGATTGAAGAAGTGCAAGTGCATCGTGTTCCGGTACACGGGCTATCTCGCCCCGGCCAGCGATACCCACACCATCTCGCACGAACAACATGCCATCGCCTCGGCACACAGAATTGAGATCAACATCTGCAGTGAGCGGGCGTGTGATAGCGATCATTGTGTTGTCTTTACTTGTCGCGTGTAGCTACAAGTAATTGTGTGAGTCCACCACTTAGTTGGTGGTGTACTGCATCGTGAAAGCCAGTGGCGCGCAACATCAACAACAATTCATCCTTTGGCGGAAGATATGCAACTGAGCGGGGAAGGTATCGATAGGCCGCACCATCAGATAACAGTGCGCCAATCTTTGGCACCACCTTGCCAAAGTAAATGTTGTTGCCAAAACGAATCACGGGGTTCGACGGAACACCCACGTCAAGTAGTGCAATACGACCACCGGGTCGAACAACACGTGCAAGTTCAACAAAAAACTCGTTGAGATCAACAAGGTTGCGTAACGCAAAACCACAGGTGACTCCGTCAACCGAAGTGTCGGGAAGTGGTAGACGCAAGATGTCGGCTTGTACTCGCGGAGCTCCCGATTTGTTGTTGCTCAACATGCCGTGAGACAGATCGATGGAGACAGGGGCAAGACCAGCGCGGCGCAGGTCATAACAGAAATCTCCGGTGCCGCTCGCGAGGTCGAGAACGCGTGATCCAATGGGAAGCGACAACTCTCGTACGGTGCGCTTACGCCACCGCACGTCGAGGCGGAAGGTCATGATTCGATTGACGAGGTCATACCGAGGAGCAATGGCGTCAAACATCGCTTGCACCATCTTTGCCTTGTCGTCGCCTTCGGGCAGGGTGTCGCGGTCCCACGCCGTGTTACGTCGATCGCCAGCATTACTCACAAGGCGAAAGGCTACGGCGCAAGCCCTGTATAGATACCGTTCCTCGCATTGGGTTCGGCTTGCATTTGTCACATACTGCACAATGGTGAGACGCCGTATGGCGAAGAGAAAGACGCACCATGATTGATTTTTCATTTCCCGCTGAGGTCGAAGAGATTCGAGCCAAAGTTCGCGAGTTCATGGATACCGAGGTTCGCCCTGCGTGGGAGGGCATTGATCAACATGACCGCTCTCAGGTGGTGAAGACAATCGTGTCCCTGCGAGACCGAGCAAAAAATCATTGGGGCTTATGGTTGCCGCACATGCCACCTGAGTGGGGCGGTATGGGTCTTGGACCAACAGCGATGGCTGCCGTGTCGGCGGAAGCCGCGAAGGTGGGCATTGGACCGTTTGTGTTGAATGCGCAAGCACCTGATGAAGGAAATCAGCACACGTTGCATCATTGGGGCACACCGGAACAAAAAGAAAAGTATCTACGCCCACTGTGTGAAGGAACTGCACGTTCATGTTTTGCAATGACAGAACCTGAAGTAGCTGGCAGTGACCCAACTCTTATTAAGACGTTTGCCTACAAAGACGGTGATGAATGGGTCATCAACGGACACAAGTGGTTTATTTCGGGTGCTCGTGGTGCCAAGTTTGCACTGCTCATTGCACGCACAGAAGAAGATCCTGAGTTACCACAGGCAGCAAACAGTTGTTTCATTGTTGATCTGCCGAGTGAGGGATGGAACATTGTGCGCGATGTGCACACCATGTCGGGTAGCCACAACCACTGCGAGATCATGATCGAAGATTTGCGTGTTCCGGCAGAAAATATGTTGGGTGGACGCGGACAGGGACATCTTCTAGGGCAGTATCGCTTGGGGCCTGCACGCCTTGCACACTGCATGCGATGGATTGGCCAAGCAGAACTGGCATTAGACCTCATGGTGAAGCGCAGTCTTGAGCGCTACTCACATGGGTCGTACCTGGCAGAAAAGCAAGGCATTCAATGGTTGATCGCTGACTCTGCAATGGAGATCTACCAAAGCAAGTTGATGATCTTGCATGCTGCATACAAGATTGAAAACAAATTGGACTTTGTGAGTGAAGTATCAATGGCTAAGCACTTCGTTGCGAACAGTTTGTGGCGAATCGTTGACCGCGCAATGCAGGTGCACGGAGCGCTTGGCTATAGCACCGACACGCCACTTGCCGGCATGATGCAACAGGCACGTTGGAGTCGTTTTGCAGACGGCGCCGATGAGATTCATCAGATGCGCATTGCTCAACGCACAATCGCTTCATATTCAGACACCGGATCTACAAAGCGCGCAACTGGCGATCTCCCGCTGTAAGCACCTGTAGGTTGCAGGCAACGGAGGTTTGCAATGAGCAATACGCATCACGCACCAATTTTTGGCATGTTTATCCCACAGGGGTGGAAGATGGAATTGTCATCGATTGAAGGTGCTGAAGCGAAATGGCAAACCGCCGTTGACATCGCAGTACGTATTGAAGCGTTGGGTTATGACTCGCTGTGGGTGTACGACCACTTTCATAACGTCCCTAAACCTTCCAAGGAAGCGGTGTTCGAATGTTGGACAACAATTGCAGCGATCAGTCAACGCACGTCAACTGTTCGTCTTGGCCAGATGGTGGGGTGTAACAGTTATCGCAATCCAGGCCTTCTTGCCAAGATCACATCCAACATCGATGTGATGTCTGGAGGGCGCCTTGACTGGGGCATTGGTGCTGGCTGGTACGAAAACGAATACCGCGGGTACGGGTACGAGTTTGCGAAACCGTCTGATCGCATCGGAATGTTGAAAGAAACTGTCGAGATCGTTCGCTCGATGTGGACAAAGCCCGAGACCACCTTTGATGGCAAGTACTACACGCTGAGTCGCGCCAACTGTGATCCAAAGCCATTGCAAGACCCACATCCGCCGATCTGGATTGGCGGCGGTGGGGAACAGTTGACCCTTCGTGTCGTGGCGCAGTTCGCCGACGTGTCGAACTTTGGTAGTTCGGTGGAAGAGTTCATCGCAAAGCGAGAGATTTTGAAGTCTCACTGTAAGGCCGTGGGGCGTGATGAGGATGAAATTCGAAAGACGGTGTCGAGCGAAGTATTCATTCGCGAAACAGAAGCAGAAATCATCGCAGAAGGTTCCCGCAGTTTGTGGGGTGAGCCATTTGAGCAATGGCGAGACAAGGCTCTCGTGGGAACGCCGGAGCAGGTGAGCGAGAAAATAGAGCGCTACATCGCTGCTGGTTGCACGGGGTTCATCCCATGGTGTCCGGATTATCCCTCGACGCAAACCATTGATCTGTTCGCTGAAAAGGTCATGCCTAACTTCCGCTGAGCAATCAACTGTTGAGACGTAATTGCGGGCGTAGGCCCGCTTGATTAGACGTAATTGCGGGCGTAGGCCCGCTTGATTAGACGTAATTGCGGGCGCAGGCCCGCTTGATTAGACGTAGTAGCGGAAGATGATTTCAGCAACACATGAAGGCTTTGTGGCGCCTTCAACTTCAAATGTTGTTTCCATGGTGACTTGAGCGCCACCGGCGACATCGTCAACTGCGACAACTTTTACGCCTGCACGCAATTTTGATCCGACGGGAACAGGTGACATGAAGCGCACTTTGTTTGCTCCGTAGTTCACCCCCATCGAGATGCCAGCGACGCCGAAAATCTCTGGCAATAAAACAGGTCCAAGCGACAAGGTGAGATAACCATGAGCAATCGGGCCACCGAACGGGCCGGCCTTTGCTTTTTCAACATCGATGTGAATCCACTGGAAATCTCCTGTGGCTTCTGCGAACTGGTTCACACGCTCCTGTGTGACTTCCAAGTACGGGGAATAACCGAGGTGCTCGCCGACCTTTTCTTTGAGACCGTCAATGCCTTTAATTACAAGTGCTGCCATGTCAAGAAGTGTTGCACTATGACACGAGGACAACCAAGTCAGAGGTCATCTTCGGTGTCTTGTATGGAGTATGTGGCTATTTCAGCCAGATCTTTGCATGGTTTGTGCTGTGGCGGTGAAGAAGCAGTGCGATAAGTGCAACGTCGAAGATGAAGGTGAACAAACTGGTTCCCGCGATGCGGTCCCACAATGAGATATCAACCAACGGGTTGTTGTTGCCCAGTTCTATGTAGGCCCAGTTGCGCACAATGAACGGTGAGATCGCGGCAAAGATGGCGATGCGATAGCCCAGCCGCAAGCCATTTGCCATGAGAAAACCACCGGCTACGTATGCAAGACACGCGATCAGTCCAAAAATGGCACCAAGGATGCTGGTGGCACGTAGGTATCCGATTTCATCACGGTTGTCGAACCATGCAAGCAGTGCAAAGAAGCCGTTCAGGTAAAGAAGCCACGTGGCGATCTGCAGCGTCTGAGGAAACATGCGATCAAACCAGCGCTTGGGGTCAAGTTGCGAGGGGGTAAAGGCCATGGACTGAGTGTGGCACATCTTGTGCGCTGTGGTGCGTGTGTCGTCCACCACACCTGCTACGAAATACATCGTGGCCGATTACCTCACCCAGCATGCCCTTGACTATCCGAACAAGATCGCAGTGATCGATGACCGTCCCGGTCACGACCCCGTCTCGCTCACCTTCAGCGAATTCAACGCGCGAGTCAATCGACTTGCCAACGTCATGGTGGAGCGTGGAGCGGGCACAGAGGGTTCTGCGATCGTGTGGTGTGGTCAGAACTCCATTGGCCTTGTGGCGATGATTAATGCTGCGCGAAAGCTCGCCCTTACAGCAGTGCCATTGAATTATCGATTGTCAGATGAAGAAGCGGCATACGTTGTTGATCACTGCGACGCAACGCTGGTGTATGTCGACGCAGAGTTCGCGCCGTTGTTTGAACGGATTCGCTCTGAGATTCCAAAAGTAAAAGACATCTTGGTGTTTGATGGTGCGCCCTTGCAGGGAATGGCATCGGCCGATGAACTCATGGCGTCGGCGTCAGAAGAAGAACCGCCACCGCCGAAATCTCCCGACACCGCCGCCACCATGCTGTACACCTCGGGCACCACGGGAAAGCCCAAAGGTGCTCTGCGGTATTCGGCAGTCGCGCGTGAGCAGTACAAAGCGCTGCAGCAACTCATTGGGTATGAGAGCACTGATGTGTATCTCACGACTGGCCCGTTGTATCACTCGGGACCTGCCAGTTTCATGGGCCATGTGCAAACGTACGGGGGCACTGTTGTGGTTCAGCGAAAGTTCAATCCACAAGATTGGTTGCGCCTTGTCGACAAATACAAAGTGACCGCCACTTTCAGCGCGCCTACTCCTATCCGCATGATCTGCAGTGTCGATGATGCTGTGAAGTCGAAATATGACCTGTCGTCGATGAAGCGCATGATCGCAAACGCGGCTCCATGGAGCATGGCGCTGAAGAAAATGTATTTGGCCGATTTTCCGGGTGACTCACTGTTTGAGGTGTATGGCAGCACGGAGTTGGGAGTCAATTGTGTGCTGCGTCCAGAAGATCAATTACGAAAGCCGGGGTCGTGCGGCCAGCCAGCGCCAATGGTCGAGATTGTGCTGTTTGACGACGACGGAAATGAAGTTTCGGGCATCGGCCCCGACAATCCGGGTCAATTGTTCGTGAAGGCGCCTGCGGTGCTGAACACGTACTACAAACAAGAGGACAAGTTCCAAGCTGATCGCCTCAATGGTTATCAAACGGTGGGAGACGTGGCCTATCGCGACGATGAGGGGTATTTCTATATCTGTGACCGTAAGAAAGACATGGTTATCTCGGGTGGAATGAACATCTATCCCGCCGAGATTGAGGCGGTACTCGACCAGCATCCCGATGTGTACGAAGCCACCGTATTTGGCATTCCAAGCGATGAATGGGGTGAAACGGTGCACGCAGTTGTCGTGAAACGACCGGGAGTGGAATTAAGTGAGGAACAACTCACTGCTTTCGCAAAAGATCATCTTGCTGGTTACAAAGTGCCTCGTTCGATCTCATGGATTGATGAATTGCCAAAGACGGGATCGGGCAAAGTTCTCAAACGTGAGTTGCGTGCACCGTATTGGGCTGGTCGAACTAGTCAAGTGTGATTAGTCTTGTGATGTGCGCAGTGGTTTTGTAACTTTCGTTGGTCGACCCAACGTTGGAAAGTCAACACTGCTCAACTCTCTGTGCGGGACAAAAGTCAGCATCGTTTCAAAGCGACCACAAACAACTCGTACACGAATTCGTGGTGTGATGCATCGTCCCGATGCACAAGTTGTTTTTGTGGACACACCTGGTTTGCACAAACCAGTGACACCGTTAGGTGAGCGAGTAAATGCAACTGCACTCGACAGCGTGAATGATGTTGAAGTTGTATGTCTTCTCATTGACGCTACGAAAAAATTTGGTCGCGGCGACCAATGGGTGGCCGATCACATCGATATTGAAAAAGCCTTTGTGATCGTCAACAAGATCGACGTTGCAACTCCACAACAAGTACTCGAGCAGCTGGCAGCAGTGGCTGCGCTTAATGCGGCGGCGTACTTCCCCGTGTCAGCTCGGTCAGGCGAGGGGGTCGAGGCTCTTGCCGAAGCACTGTTGGCGGAAATGCCAGAGGGGCCTGCGTATTACCCCGAAGACATGGTGAGCGATATGCCAGAACCACAATGGATCGCAGAATTGGTGCGCGAGCAACTCCTTGAAGAATTGCGTGACGAGTTGCCCTATTCCATCGCGACGCGCGTGACCGAATGGGAATTGCCATGTATCCGTGTCGAGATTTTGGTTGAGCGCGAAAGCCAAAAAGGAATGGTGATTGGCAAGGGCGGAGAACTACTGAAAAAAGTGGGACAGCGTGCGCGTCAGCAAATGCCCGAGGGGACGTATCTCGATCTTCACGTGGTGGTGGAAAAAGATTGGCAGCACCGACCCGATCAGCTCGAACGGCTGGGGTACTGATTCTCACGCAGTGATTGCGCGAAGAAAATCTTCCACTTCTTCACGATGACGTGTGCGCGCCATGGGTGGAAGCGCACCAATCAATGTTCGCCAGTACGTGGCGGTTGCAAGGCGACGATCTAATACCGCTACGACTCCGCGATCATCTCGCGTGCGGATCAATCGTCCCGCAGCCTGAGCAAGAGATGTGGCCGCAATAGGCAAATCAATCTCGGTAAATGCACGGTCACGCCCGACTGCTTCACGACGTGCTTCGAGCAGGGGATCATCTGGACGCGGGAAGGGGAGTTTGTCGAGGACAACAAGCGACAAGGTGCGTCCCGGGAGATCGACTCCTTGGAAAAACGATTGCGACGCAAAAATGCACGACGCTTCGTCTCGTACAAATACGTCGATGAGTCGCTGTCGTGGTAGTTCACTAGGGCTGAGAATTGGCACATCGAGTCGTTCGCGCATCTCGCGCACGGCTTCATTCATTGCTTTGTTACTGGTGAACAACGCAAGTGTTCGGCCTCCGGCTGCAGAAATAAGTGCTTCTAGCTCGTCATGCACAAATGCAGTGAAATCTGGCGAGTTGCGATCAGGAAATAGAGGTGAGCAATACAAACGGGAATGACGTTCGTAGTCAAACGGTGATGACACAGAAAGCGAGTCACGGCGCTCCTCTGGAAGTCCCACACGGTCAGGCAAGGTAGAGGGCACAGTGGCACTAGTGAGTACTGCGGCACGTTCATGCCACACGTTCGCAGCAAGCGCAGCTCCAACATGGAGAGGACTCACTTTTAGTACGGGTCGTTCTTCGGACCCTTCAACGTATGCGACGTAATCAGACGTTGCTGCAAGCACAAAGTCGATGTCGTCTGCGAGTCGGCCTGCTTGTGTTTGTGCACGTAGCTGACGTTGTTTAGTTGCCTCATTGTCGGTGGTAATGCCTCGCACTGCGGTAAGTGCTGAACCCACTGCGAGTCGCGCTTCCGACAACACGGCAGCCAACGTATTGGGAAGAGGCTGAGACACTCGTGTTCCCACACGTGTTGAGATGTCGCGGCGAATGTTGTCAGCGCTTCGCTCGAGCCCAGCAATGACATCAATGTCGGCCAACACGGCGCGTACCGCGCCAGACAAAGAAGTGAGACGTCCAGATGTGAGTTGAACCCCAACAGTGTCACTCATGACGTTTTCCAATTGATGCACTTCGTCGAAAACAACCACATCGTGTGGAGGCAAAATTGCTCCTCCACTGGCCACGTGCAATCCGTATAAGTGCAGGTTCACCACGATGACATCAGCTGCGTGTGCCTGGCGGCGGGCGCGCTCTGCAAAACAATCTTGTCCGCGCGGGCATTTTGATTGACCTGGACACTCGTCAGATGACGACACCACTGCTTTACGGGCGCGATCACTTGGCATGATCGGCAACTCCTCAAGGTCTCCTGTGAGTGAGGTTTTTGACCATTCTTCGATGGCGTCCACTTCGCGTAGTGCACGTTCACCGAGTTCGTCGAAGTCAAATGATTGTTGTGCGTCATTTCGTTCATCAAGTTTTTGCAGACAGACGTAATTGCTGCGCCCCTTGACAACCGCCCACTCAAAATCGTGACCGAGATGTTCGTGCAACATCGGTAAATCATGACGGTTGAGTTGGTCTTGAAGAGCCTTTGTGGCTGTGGCCACCACCGTCTTTTTCCCACTTAAGACAATGGGAACCAGATAGCCAAGAGATTTTCCTGTCCCTGTTCCCGCTTGTACGACAATCAACCGATCATGCGAAAGTGCGTCTGCGATTGCGCGAGTCATGTCGTCTTGACCGACACGTTCTTCTGCGTTGTTGAGAGATGTTGTTACTCGTCGTAGTGCTACAACGGCCTCATCGCCAGTTGAGGAGGGCATCAGCGCGCATCTGCGACAATGGCAAGCGCTTTGTCGAGTTCATCGGCGTCAAAATCTGGCCAGGTGCGTTCTGTGAGATACATCGCTGCACCCGAGATTTGCCAGAGCATGAAGTTTGAGATTCTCATCTCACCTGATGTGCGCACTAATAAATCAACTGGTGGCAACGTGGGGTCATAGAGGTTGTTGTTAATTGCGTCTTTTGTGATTGGAGCCGGTGATTGCATCGTCATATTCGCAGCACGAAGAAGTTCTGAACGGCTGCCGTAATCGAAAGCCACGGTCACCATGAGTCCGGTGTTGTGAGCAGTGTCGCCAATGGCTTTACGAATCGCCTTTTGTACATACACGGGTGTGCGTGCACCTGGTTCGTCAAATGGGCGACCAATCCAGTTGGTGCGGGCATTGTTTGCATTCATCTCATCAATGCGACCAAATAATTTGCGATGCAGTGACAATATGTGGCGAACTTCCGGACGCGGTCGCACCCAGTTCTCGGTGGAAAAACCAAAGACGGTCAACCATCCGATGTCCCTCGCAGCCGCAGCACGAACAACTCCAGCAAGTGCCTCTTCGCCTGCCGTATGCCCCTCGGTGCGCGGTAGGCCACGACGACGAGCCCAGCGGCCATTTCCGTCCATGATGCATGCAACATGCAATTTGCGGGAAGCACTCTCGTGTGGCGTCTGAGTCACCTGACCAACCCTAGTAACTGCGTTGTCGTGAAGAGTGTTGTCTGATGAATGACGTATGGGCGTGAGAGACTGTGGCGGTGTCTGAGGACTCTCTAGGTCATGTTGTCATTGTGGGTGGAACCGCCCACGAGTGGGCCGAGATGTCGGTACCCGATTGGCAAGAACGTCTACACGTGATCGTTAAAGGCACAGCAATTGCTCATCCGCGATGGATCACGTTGATGCCCCACAGTGGGCCCTCACTGTCGGTCGACGAGTACGACGCATGGAACACAATGTTTGAACACGATGTGAAAGCACAAGCTGTCGTCGCTCACGGCTGGACACGGCATGTTTTCACCACCGATGACGGAGTGTCTGTAGCGATTGATCCTTGGCCACATGCACAACATCGGTTTGCATCTTTGCTCGAGCACATCCGCACCAACGAGGCGCGACACTCAATCACAGAATCTGACCTTGGCACGGCTGTACTTGCACCTGCCGACATCGAACCTGATCTCGTTGTGATTCTGGGTCCGCCAGATCGCATGCCCACGTCTCTTGTGTGGGAGCTTGGATACTCCGAGTTGGTGTTTCTTGATTTGCATTGGTCTGATCTCAACATGTCACACATTGAGATGGCTGTTGATGATTTCCATCGGCGTCAACGACGCTTTGGTGGTCTCGATTCGTGAGCACATATCGGGACGAAGCCATTGTGTTGGGTTCGCACAAGTTCGGAGAAGCAGACAGAGTTGTGGTGCTTCTCACACGGTCTCATGGAAAAGTGCGGGCGGTGGCAAAAGGCATACGACGGACAAAATCGTCAATCGGTGCACGACTTGAGCCACTGAGTCACGTTGATGCATCGCTGCGAACAGGTCGCGAGCTCGACACCATTGCTGAGGTGCGACTTGTGCATACGCACACTTCTCTGCGCACAGATTTTGATCGACTCTCCCAGGGGCTATCGATGGTGGAAGCCATCAACAAGATCACGCTAGACCGTGAGCCAGTGCCAGAAATGTTCGAGATGGTGTCGCGTGCCTTGCATACTTTGAACGAACAGTCATCTCCGCTCATGATTGGTGCTTTTTATCTCAAGTTGATGGCGATGGAGGGCTCTGCTCCACAAGTGCACGAGTGTGTGCGTTGTGGGGAAGGTGCAGAACTTGTTGCCTTCGATGCGCTTGAGGGTGGCACTTTGTGTGGTAGCTGTCGATCGGGAGTATCAATTTCCCCGCACGCGGTTGTGCTCATGCAAAAAATCCTTGATGGTCGATTACAAGAAGCGTTATCTGAACCCGATTCGTCACCCGTGCACGAAGTGAATCTCATTGCAATGCGGACGATGGAAGGCCATCTCGAACGACGAATTAAAAGTCTCGGGGTCTTTGACCGTCACTTGTAGGCTGATGGGTCTATGCCCGCGACCGATCTCGACCAAATTGTCAATCTCGCGAAACGCCGTGGTTTCGTGTACCCAAGCGCCGAGATTTACGGGGGTTTTCGTTCGTCCTATGACTACGGCCCGCTTGGTTCACTCATGCTGCGCAATGTGAAAGAAGCTTGGATTCGCACGATGGTGCAAGAGCGTGATGATGTCGTTCTCATCGATGCGGCCATTTTGGGTCCACCGCAAGTGTTTGAGGCAAGTGGTCACTTGGCTAACTTCAGTGACCCTCTTGTTGATTGCACCGTATGTAAGCGTCGTTTTCGCGAGGACCATCTCGAGACACGAGATTGTCCGCAGGGCAAAAAAGGCTGTCAGTTCACCGAGGCTCGCGCCTTTAACTTGATGTTCAAGACCAGCTCTGGCCCTATCGAAGGTGCTGGTGCAGATGTGTATTTGCGACCTGAAACTGCTCAGGGCATGTTTGTGAACTTCGCCAATGTGTTGCAGACAAGCCGTAAACGCCCACCTTTTGGTATTGCACAAGTGGGTAAGAGTTTCCGTAACGAGATCACTCCCGGCAACTTCATTTTCCGTACACGCGAGTTTGAACAAATGGAACTTGAATTCTTTGTGCCACCAGCTGAAGGTCCGCAGTGGTACGAATACTGGTGCAATGAGCGTCTCGAGTGGTACGTCAACTTGGGTATTCCGCGCGAAATGTTGCGTATTCGTCCGCACGATGCCGACGAGTTGTCACATTATTCAGCTGGCACCGCAGACGTGGAATTTATGTTCCCGTGGGGTTGGGGAGAGTTGGAAGGTATTGCACAACGCACCGACTATGACCTCACTCAACACTCGCAACACTCGGGCAACAAGCTTGATTTTTTTGATCAAGCCACCAACGAGCGATACGTGCCATACGTTGTTGAGCCAGCAGCGGGCGCAAACCGAACAATGGCCGCATTTTTGCTCGCCGCATACGACGAAGATGTTGTAAATGACGAGCCTCGTACAGTGTTGCGACTGCACCCACGTTTGGCTCCGTACAAGGTTGCAGTGTTGCCATTGTCGAAGAAAGACACACTGACACCGCTTGCCAAAGAAATTTACAAAAAGCTGTCACAGCATTGGATGTGCGATTACGACGAGACGCAAGCAATTGGCCGTCGTTATCGGCGTCAAGACGAGGTGGGAACCCCACTGTGTGTCACGGTTGACTTTGATTCTCTCGACGACAACGCTGTGACCGTTCGCGATCGCGATACCACCGAGCAGGTGCGCGTACCCATCGATAACTTGGTCGCCACGCTTATAGACAAACTCGGATTCTCCTGATCTCAATTGCTCCCACTACGGTGATGGAGTGCCCGGTGATCGGGGCCACGAAAATCGAGTGAGGAGATAGCCATGAGCAAAATTGGCGTCGTCGCAAAAGTCGTATCCGTACCAGGCAAAAGTTCAGAGACTGCAGCGGCCCTGCAGTTCGCTATTGACAATGCAATGAAAGAATCAGGTACTCGCTACTACATTTTGCATGCAGATCAAAAAAACCCAGAAGTGTTTTGGTTCTACGAGATGTATGAATCACAAGCCGATCTCGACTCTCACATGGGTGCTCCGTGGTTTGCAGAGCTTGGTGGCAAGTTGGGTCCACTTCTTGCTGAAGCCCCAGAGTTGCATTTCCTTCGCCCAATCTCTGGCAAAGGTCTCTAAAGTCTTTTTTTAGTGAAGACCTATCTCGATTCGATTCTCGCTTTTCATCGCGAGCGTGCTCGCAACGATCAGCGAGATCTGTCGGCGTTGGTGTCACAGGCACATAAAACTGATGCAGTGCGCGGGTTTCGTCGCACACTGACGCATGCAGGGCATCTCGCGGTTATTTCTGAGATCAAACGTCGTTCGCCGTCGAAAGGCAACCTGAATGCAGACCTCGATGCGGGTGCGTTGGCTCGCCAGTACGAAGCTGGCGGTGCAAGTTGTCTATCGGTGTTAACAGACGAACCGCACTTTGGGGGTTCTATTGCAGATCTGCAAACTGCTCGTACTGCGTGCTCGTTGCCAGTGCTTCGCAAGGATTTTACGGTCGACGTGCGAGACGTGTGTGATGCGCGCATCATGGGTGCTGACTGTGTATTGCTGATCGCTGCGGCGTTGTCTGCAAATGAAATGCGTCTTTGCTTATCGATGGCTCACGAAGTGGGCATTGATGCATTGGTTGAAGTGCACGACGAAAAAGAACTCGCCGTGGCACTGGACTGCGGGGCAGATCTTGTTGGGGTGAACCAGCGTGACCTCGTCACCTTTAATGTCGATCACGAGCGGGCGGTCCGGATGGGTTCTGTCATTCCAGAATCGGTGGTGTCGGTTGCAGAGTCGGGTGTGCGCGGGCGCGCTGATGCACAAGCGCTTCGTGCAGCCGGCTATGACGCTGTCTTGGTGGGAGAGCATCTCGTGACAGCTAGTGATCCCGTGGCGGCGTTGAAAGACCTTCTCGTTCCATAAATCAGGCTGTAGATCGTCACATTCATGATCACAGTGCGTACTCGGCGCACAAATGATTCAGCATTTATGCCAGCTACAGCAACTACCGTGCATTCCATGTTCGTCAAAATCTGCGGCGTCACGTCTGAAGACGATGCGCTCTTGGCAGTCGCATTGGGCGCTGACGCAATCGGGTTTATCTTCGCGCCCTCGTCACGACAGATTGCGGTGCAAAAGGTGTATGACATCACTCGAAGACTGCCGCCTGAAATCTTGACTGTGGGAGTCTTCAAAGATGCTCACCCATCACGTGTTGTTGAAATGGTGCAAAGCGCTGGCGTGAAGGCCGCTCAACTTCATGGACACGAGAGCCCTGATGATGTTCTTGCGATCAGTAAGCACGTTCGTTTTGTGATCAAGGCAGTGACCGCGGGAACAGTGGATGCTTCGCGTGCCAATCAGTTCAATACCGACTACATCTTGGTGGATTCCGCATCTCCTGGAAGCGGACAAGTGTTTGACTGGAGCCTTGTCGTGAATGTGCCTGAGGTGCCGAAATTGATCTTGGCGGGCGGGTTAACCCCCGACAATGTGGCAGAGGCAATTACCGCGGTGAAGCCATGGGGAGTCGATGTCGCCTCGGGGGTCGAGGCAAGCCCGGGAAAGAAAGACCCGCTGGCGATGAAGAGATTCATCGAAACCGCAAAAAGTGCAGCGCCTGAGCCCCATCGCGGGCCTGACACTATGCCTTATGACTGGACCGACGAATAACGCGGTCCAGATTGGCCCTATGACTGGACCGACGAATAACGCGGTCCAGATTGGCCCTATGACTGGACCGACGAATAACGGACCATGACATCATGCACGTAAACCAATGGTGCAATTTCACTCATTTCGTGGTGGACTTTGACCATGTCTGTACTTGTCACCCCTGGTTCTGATGGTCGCTTTGGCGACTTCGGTGGCCGCTTCATTCCCGAGACATTGGTTCCTGCGTGTGAGGAACTGGAAGCAGCCTTTGCAGACGCATGGCAAGACAGCGCATTTCGTTTCGAATTAGACGAAATCTTGCGCGATTACGCAGGACGACCAAGCATCATCACTGAATGCCACAATCTTGGTCGTCAACTTGGTATTCGTCTCATCTTGAAACGTGAAGACCTCAATCACACCGGGTCACACAAGATCAACAATGTTCTTGGTCAAGCATTGCTCGCAAAGCGAATGGGCAAGTCGCGTCTTATTGCAGAAACTGGTGCCGGGCAACACGGTGTTGCTACAGCAACTGCCGCAGCGCTGTTTGGCATGAAATGCAAGGTGTATATGGGCGCTGTCGATGTCGAGCGTCAACAACTCAATGTATTTCGTATGCGACTTCTCGGAGCCGAAGTAGAGGCTGTTACATCAGGCAGTCGCACACTCAAAGATGCGGTAAATGAAGCGATGCGCGACTGGGTGGCATCAGTGGTTGACACTCATTACTGCCTCGGATCTGTGATGGGTCCTCATCCATATCCGTTTATGGTGCGTCAGTTCCATCGCGTGATTGGTGACGAAGCGCGCGAACAATGTCAGGAGTATCTCGGAACACATCCAGACGTTGTAGTGGCCTGTGTTGGTGGCGGATCAAATGCAATGGGTATCTTTTCGGGCTTTGTGGATTTACCGTCACGACTCATTGGTGTTGAACCCGCTGGTGGTGCCGCTGTCACTCGCGGACAACCTGGCGTTGTGCACGGCATGAAGAGCTACCTCATGCAAGATGAATACGGACAAGTGGCAGAAGCCCACAGTGTGAGTGCTGGTTTGGACTATCCCGGTATCGGTCCGGAACATTCGTATTTGGCATCTATCGGACGCGCTGAATATCCGACGGTCACAGACGCTGAAGTCATCGATGGCTTTCAACTGCTCGCACGTACTGAGGGAATCATTCCCGCACTTGAATGTGCTCACGCTGTTGCATGGATCTCGCGCCAAGCGCCATCGATGCAAGGACAGACGGTGTTGATGAACTTGTCTGGTCGCGGCGACAAAGATGTCGGACAAATGATGGACATCTTGGGTGGACTTGCGTGACGTCGACAGAACGCACGACCCATGGCCAATTAGAAACCGCGCTTCTTGCGCGACGTGATACTGGCGGCAAGTGTCTTGTTCCATACATCACAGGTGGGTATCCGGGGTGGCAAGATGCCATTCGCATTGCTGCGGCAAATGGAGCAGATGCAATCGAGATTGGATTGCCGTTTTCTGATCCTGCAATGGATGGCCCCGTCATCCAACAAGCGTCAGAAATCGCGCTTGCGAAAGGCGCGAACCCGGTCAACATCTTGCACGAGGTACGCACTCTTGATGTAGAGATCCCACTTGCGGTGATGTGTTATTACAACACGGTTTTCCATGCCGGACACGAACGTTTTGCTCACTGGTTAAACGAAGCCGGTGTGAGTGCAACGATTATTCCTGATCTTCCCTTAGATGAAGTTGGTCCATGGGCACAGGTTGCAGATGCCGCGGGAATAGAAACAGTGATGCTTGCTGCTCCAACAACGCCCGATGAACGACTGGTGCGCATCGTTGCACGCGCTCGCGGATTTGTGTATTCGGTGGGGCTTCTTGGAGTTACGGGAGAACGCGACACTCTTGCTGGTACCGCTACCGCGTTGGCGGCACGACTCAAAGCCATCACCGACATGCCGGTACTAGTTGGCGTTGGTGTATCAAACGCTGAACAAGCGGTGGAAGCGTGTCATGTTGCAGATGGAGTGATCCAAGGTGCGTCAATGGTGAGACGGCTTATGGATGATGGTCCCGAAGCAGTGGGACAATATGTGAAAGAAGTGCGTACCGCTCTTGATGCAGCCTTCTTGTAATACGGTAGAACCATGTTGACATCTGGCGACAAAGCCCCCGACATCGAGTTGCTTGATCAAAACGGCAAGACGGTGACATTGCAGAAATACGCAAAACGAAAAGTGCTCGTGTATTTCTATCCAAAGGCTGACACTCCTGGTTGCACCACGCAGTCGTGTGGATTACGTGATGTGAAAGATCAAATTGGTAAAACTGCAATTATCGGGATTAGTCCTGATGCGCCTGCGAAGCAGAAGAAGTTTGACGATAAATACGAATTGGGGTTCCCGTTGCTCGCCGACACCGAGAACACAGTGGCGAAGGCGTACAAAGTGTGGAAGAAGAAGTCCATGTATGGTCGCGAATACATGGGTATCGAACGATCAGCTTTTCTCATCGATGGCAACGGTGTCATTATCGACGCGTGGTACAAGATTTCTCCTAAAGACACCCCAACGCAATTGTTGAAAGCCTTGGGGAAGTAAGAACATGACGTTTCCATCACCTCTCGATGTGTTGCCTCATCGGCCCCCGTTTCTTTTTGTAGACCGAATTACTGAACTCGAACCAGGTGTTCGTGCAGTTGGACACTGGAAGTTGTCTGGTGACGAATGGTTTTTCCCTGGTCACTTCCCGGGTCGCCCGACACTTCCCGGTGTGTTGATGTGCGAAGCCATTGCTCAAGTAGGCGCCTACACCGTGCTCACAAGCGACGGCATGGCTGGCAAGTTGCCGTTATTTGGAGGACTTGATGCCGCACGTTTTCGTAAGCAAGTATCTCCCGGCGATGAGTTGCAACTTGTGGTTGAACTCGGTCGAATGAGCGCACGTGCCGGCAAAGGTTCTGGCAAGGCATTGTTGAATGGTGAAGTTGCGTGCGAATGCGATTTGATGTTTGTGTTGGTGAACGCATAACGAATGAGCGGTGTTCGCGGATTTCTCTTTTTTGATCTGGATGGCACCATTGCAGAATCAGGCGGTGATATCTCCAAAGCGATGAACGAAGTGTTCGCCGAGTTGGGTGTTGCTCCAATTACCGACTCAGAAAAAGCGTTTCTGATTGGGCCACCGCTGCAAGACGCAATACCGCCCCTGTTGCGAGCGCGAGACGTTGATGTTGCGCGCACACAATCAGTGATTGACCGATATCGACAGATTTACAAGAGCACGTATCTGCCACATACACGAGCAATTGAAGGCGTTTCGGAAGTGGTGAGACAATTTCATGCAGATCGGTACGTGTTGTCGGTGGTCACTACAAAGCCACAGCCACAAGCCGGCATCGCATTGCGTGCGACCGGTCTCATGGACTGTTTCACCACAGTGGTGGGGCCTCGGGAAAATGAGCCGACACCAAAAGATGAGTTGCTTCGCATTGCCATGGCTGATGTCTCGGTGCGATTACAGACAACAGTGGAAGCGGATGTCTCGTGGATGATTGGTGATCGTCATTTCGATATCAATGCTGCTCATGCTGTGGGAGCAACTTCAGTAGCGGTGATGTGGGGTCATGGAGACGAAGTTGAATTTATGAGCGCATCTGCGCATCACATCGTTCATAGTCCACATGAATTACTGCGAGTCATAGATTAAGCGCGAGATCAGGCAGGTGCGATAACAATCGATCCGTTGTGTCCACCAAAGCCAAAGTTGTTGGAGATGGTAGGACCAGGCGTCCATTCGCGTGGGGCGCCAGTAACAACGTCGATCGACATCAATGGATCAATTGTGGTGGTGCCCGCGGTGGGCGGAATTGCTTTGTGCTCAAACGACAGCAATACAGAAGCTGCTTCGAGTGCTCCGGCAGCACCAAGTGCATGGCCAGTGACTCCCTTGCCGCTGGTAACTGGAACAGCGTTTGGGCCAAAGATCTGTGCCATTGCTTCTGCTTCGGCAGCATCGTTTAATGGAGTTGACGTTCCGTGAGCGTTGATCTGTGTGATCTGTTGTGGCGACAACCCAGCATCTTCCAACGCGAGTCTCATGCACGTGATTGCGCCTGTTCCACCTGGTGATGGGGCGGTGATGTGGTATGCATCGGCATTACTTGCTGCACCAAGTATTTCTCCCAGAATGGCGGCACCGCGTTTCACTGCGAGATCAAAGCGTTCGAGGATGAATACAGCAGCGCCTTCACCCATCACAAAACCATCTCGCTTTTCATCAAAGGGCATGCTCACACCAGTGGTGGACAGTGCTGTCATGTTTCCAAAACCCGCAAGAGCGGTGACTGTGGCAGCTGATTCGGATCCGCCAGTTGCAACCGCATCACACTTGCCCCACGCGATGAGTCGCGCTGCGTATCCGAGGGAATGAGTTGACGCTGCACAGGCTGTGCAGATGGTTTCGTTGGGGCCTTGCAGGTTGTAGCGCATAGAGATGGCCGCACCTGAAGCATTTGCCATCATCATGGGAACAAGAAACGGCGACACACGACGTTCGCCTTTTTCCATGCGCACTTCAATCTGTTCTTCGAGAGTGTGGAGCCCGCCAATTCCGGTGGCGAAAATAGTGCCGAATCGACCAGGCTCAACGTTGAGCGTTCCCGCTTGTTCGAAAGCTTCTCGTGCAGCGGCAAGTGCGAATTGTTCGACGCGATCGGATCGGCGAGCCTCTTTGGGGTTATCAAAATAGGGAAGTGGATCCCAATCGTCAATCTCTATTGCTTTACGTCCGGAAATCCCAGGACCAAGCAATCCTTTCCAATACTGCTGTTTGCCGATACCGCAGGGCGCAACAACGCCATAGCCAGTAATGGCAACCCGATGACCCGCACCGATCATGTGGTTAGAGCTTGCTCGTCACCAGATTGAATGCCGCACCAACAGTGGTGATGCCTTCAAGATCTTCTTCTGGTACTTCGACGCCAAACTCTTCTTCAAGAGCCATAACTAACTCCACGAGGTCAAGTGAGTCAGCATCAAGGTCGTCGGCAAAGCTTGCTTCTGGTGTCACTTTGGATGCGTCCACTGACAATGTGTCAACTGCGCACTTCACAAAACGGTCAAACTTTTCCTGGTCCATAGGGGATCTCCTTCATTCGGTGTTCTAGTTTCGCACAGCGACTTTGGAAGTGTTTGGATCAACGGCCCTCTTTTGAGTGCTTAGTGACCCATGCCCAGCCCGCCATCGACAGGAATGACAGCTCCCGTGATGTAGGCGGCGTCTTCTCCTGCCAAAAAGGCGACAACTCCAGCGATTTCTTCGGGTTCTGCCATTCGCGCAAGGGGGACAGCGGCGGTGAGCTGATCGAGCCGATCTTGTCCCAATGCGGCCGTCATGTCTGTAGCCACTGGGCCCGGCGCAACAACATTGACCGTGATGCTGCGTGAGCCAAGTTCACGCGCAAGTGAGCGAGCAAAACCAACCAGCCCGGCTTTCGATGCTGCGTAATTTGCTTGTCCCGCCGAACCGAGAAGTCCTACCACCGACGACATCAAGATGATGCGACCTTTGCGAGCACGAAGCATTCCCTGGGCCGCGCGTTTGGTGACGCGATAAGCGCCCGTGAGATTGGCATTCACAACAGATGCGAAGTCATCTTCTGACATGCGAAGTAGCAGCATGTCTTTTGTAATGCCAGCGTTAGCGACAAGAATTTCAACAGGACCAAAGTGTTCTTCTACCGCTGTAAACGCAGCATCAACATCAGCTGAGGATGTGACGTCACATTTCACGCCAAAGAATTCAGGCGGTGGAGGAGAAGAGTTGTATGTAACAGCAACTTTGTCACCAAGAGCTGCGAAGCGTTGTGCGCACGCGAGTCCAATTCCGCGCGAACCACCTGTGATGAGAACAACGCGGTTCATTCCGCTCCCCATTCAATGATTGCGCTTGCAGCTGTCATGCCCGCGCCAAAGCCAACGAGCAGCACAAGATCACCCTGTTTCACTCGACCTTTATTCACGGCGTCGAACAGAGCAAGAGGAATAGACGCAGACGACGTATTGCCAGTGTCATTAATGACCACTGCAGCACGCTCGAGTTCAACACCGAGACGATCACATGCGGCCTCAATGATGCGAATGTTTGCTTGGTGTGGAACAACAAGGGCTAAGTCTTTCGCGGTGATACCGGCTGCTTTCATCGATTTCTCGGCGCTGTCGACCATGATGCGCACGGCACGGCGAAACACTTCTTTGCCTTCCATCTTCACAAAACCGCCAAGGTCGCAGTACAACAAATCTTCTGCAGATCCATCTGCATCGAGATCCCATGCAAGAAGATGGCCCTTGCCTTTTGTTGCATCGAGAACAGCGGCTCCTGATCCGTCGGCAAAAAGAATTGCAGTGTTGCGATCGGTCCAGTCGGTGATGCGAGCGAGTGTGTCGGTGCCAATGACAAGGACACGTTCGGCGCCCATTGCAATGAGTCCGTGTGCGTTCACTAACGCATAGACAAAACCAGAGCAAGCCGCATTGACATCAAATGCACCACACGACAAGCCCAATGCGTTTTGGACTGTTGCTGATGTTGCTGGCACAGAACGATCAGGGGTGGTGGTGGCAAGCACCAAAGCGTCAATTGACGACGGGTCAATATTGGCCATCTGCATTGCCTGACGCGCACTGGCAATGCTTAATTCGGCAGTGGAACCTCCAACATGACGTCGCTCAATGCCGGTTCGTTCACGAATCCATGCATCGGACGTGTCAAGGGTTTTTGACAAATCGTCGTTTGTGACCGTTTTATGGCCAAGTGCTGTACCCCAACCAATGAATCGAGCACCTCGTACGTGTGATGGAACTGCGGGCATAAGGGCCTCCTGTGTCTCGTAGCAATATCTAGTGGGCTCTTAACCACGCGATGGGTTGTCGGGGTGTGACACGTTCGCCTTCTACGGCAATGTACGCCTGCAAAACACCGGCAAAAGGTGAACGCACTTCAGTATCACCAACGTTGCCAAGAATTGTACCTACGTTGATTGAGTGACCTTCGGTCATGTCGCCAACCGGTGTGAAAACACCAGCTGCTGGGCTCACAACGAGACGCTCCACTGCGAAAAGATGTTCACCCTCAACTTGTAGTGGAGTGGTGGTGACACCCGCGTTGACCCATTCGATTAATTTGTCGAGCTCTTCTGGTGTTGCAACGCTGATGGTGCGCGCTCCTTCGATGGTGCGTTTAGCCATTCCGGTAAGAACACCGCCCGGCCCTAATTCCACGAAATCGGTGACGCCAAGTTCTGACATCGTCATCAAGCAATGTTTCCAACGTACGGGGCTTGATAACTGCGCAGACAAAAGTGACGTCCAGTCGTCACCCGTGTTGTGCGCCAATGCATCCACATTAGAAATCACTGGAACTTCAGTGTCACGTGGAGATGCATCGGCGATCGCTTTACGTAGGCGATCACGAGCCGATGTCATAAACGGTGTATGGAAGGCTCCCGACACTTGAAGTGGCATTACTTTTTTTGCGCCGAGTTCTTTTGCGACAGCACCAGCAGTTGCAACACCATCGACAGAACCCGCAATGACAACTTGGCCTGAGGCGTTGTAATTGGCGACCCACACTTCGCTATCGGCACGACGGCACGCAACTTCCACCATGTCGTCGTCAAGTCCAAGGACTGCCGCCATCGTTCCGGGAGAAGAAGTTCCTGCTTCGTGCATTGCGTCGGCACGTTCCACAACAAGCCGCACACCGTCGTCAAAGCTCAACGCGCCAGTTGCTGTGAGTGCGGTGTATTCACCAAGGCTGTGGCCGGCACAAAAACTTGGTTCGATGCCGAGTCGTTCCACAGCATCAAGCACCATCAAGCTGCTGACAAAAGTGGTCAACTGTGCATTGCGCGTGTCTTTCAGTTGTTCAGCATCAGCATCAAGTAAGAGGGCAGCCACATCGCGACCACAAATATCACTGGCTTCGTCAACAAGTTCCCAACTCTCGTGCCCCACCCACGGTCTGCCCATGCCAGGTCGTTGTGATCCCTGGCCCGGGAAGGTAAATGCAAGCATTGTTCTCTGTGGTCTCCTTGTAGCACCGATGGATTCTCGGCACGCTCAAGATTAGACGTAGCACATGCGCGCATAGAGGTACCGCGCGGTAGCCTCGTCACCCTGGCCCGAGTGGCGGAATGGCAGACGCGACGGACTCAAAATCCGTTATCCGAAAGGGTGTGTGGGTTCAACTCCCACCTCGGGCACCAAGTGATCCATACACTTTCTCCAATGGGTCAACGACTGTTGCAGCGCAAGTTGCACCAAACCAGCTCCCGACTTCGTGAGTTGCGCGAGGAACTGCGCATCGTTGACGACCAACTCGGCCAACTCGCTGCAGATGCAGACGAGAAAGCGTTGCGTGCATTAGTTGCCGAAACCCCCGTTGCAGCCTTTGAGCACAGAGATGCACAGAAACACGCCGATGCAATGCAACGCCATCACGACAAAGTGAAGGCATCTATTAATGAACTAGAACAGAAGATGGACGAGTTGCTCGACCGTCTGAATATGGGGATGTCATGACCACACGCGTAGTGATTGCCGAAGACGAAGCAATCATTCGTCTCGACTTAAAAGAGACCTTGGAAGAAGAGGGATATGTCGTAGTTGGCGAAACGGGCCGTGGCGATAAAGCAGTAGAACTGGTGCGCGAGCATCGTCCTGACTTGGCAATTCTCGACATCAAGATGCCCGGCATGGATGGTCTAGAGGCTGCGCGCATTATCAACAAAGAGCGTCTGTGTGGGGTGCTTGTGCTGACGGCCTTTAGTCAACGCGAAGTGATTGAAGAAGCACGTGATGCGGGTGCGCTTGCGTATCTCGTGAAGCCTTTCCAAAAAAATGATCTCGTTCCGGCAATTGAAGTCGCGATCGCTCGATTTAACGAGATGCGCGCCTTGAATGGCGAAATTGAAGCACTTGGTGAACAGCTTGAAACGCGAAAGACCATCGATCGCGCCAAAGGTGTGCTCATGGACAAGCACGGAATGAACGAGTCTGATGCGTTTGGTTTCATTCAGCGATCAGCGATGAATCATCGCCTTACGATGAAAGATGTCGCCGACAAGATTGTGTCCGGGGCGATCGTTCCCGATTGAACAAGAACAACGGAATGAAAATGAATAGGGTCTTGTCATGTTGATCATGGCCCTTGATGGAAACTCACTGGCGTATAGAGCGTTTTTCGCCTTGCCAGAAGACATGGCGACAAGCAGTGGTCAAACGACGAACGCCGTCTATGGCTTTGCCACAATGCTCATTAACTTGGTGAAAGAACACAAGCCAGACGGTGTTGTAGTCGTGTTCGACCGACCGGAACCCACATTTCGTCACAAGGCAAATCCGGAGTACAAAGCTCAGCGCGAGAAGGCTCCCGATACTTTGTTTCAACAGCTAGGTCTCATTCGAGAGTTTCTTGATGCCGCGGGCATTCGCTGGATTGAACAAGCTGGATTCGAAGGTGACGACATCATCGCCACCATTGCAGATCATTCCTTAAGCAATGGAAATCAACTCCTCATCGTCACCGGTGACCGAGACAGTTATCAATTGGTTCGTGATCCCAACATCCGCGTGTTGTACAACAAGCGCGGTGTGAGTGATTATGCGATCTATGACGAAGCGGGAATTAAAGAGCGCACTGGCGTGACGCCGCATCAGTATCCCGACTATGCCGCGTTGCGTGGCGACCCAAGTGACAACTTGGCTGGTATCCCCGGCGTCGGCGAAAAGACCGCAGCAAAACTAATCACTCAATACGGCGACATTGCAAATGTCATTGCTCATGCCGAGGAACAGACTCCGAAATTACGTGCATCGCTAATTGAACACGGTGAACGCGTCATGAAAAACGCTGAGATCATGGTGCTGCGATCGGACGTCCCTGTCGATGTTCGCATCACAGAACTTGCACCTATTCCGAATCTTGATGCGGTGAAACGCTTCTTTGACTTCTGTGAATTTTCCAACATGTTCAAACGTTTCAATGATGCGGCGTCGTTACTGAAGTGGGAATCATCAGGCACCGCCGTAGTCGAGTCGCATACAGCAGCGGACGTGCCGATGGCAAAGATGCAGGTGAGTGACGCAAAAGCTGCAGATGTTGTCGCATTATTGAAACAAGACATTGTGGTGTTGGCATCTGCATGGGAAGCAGAACCGGGGAGATCAGCACTGGTGGGTCTTGCGATTGTCAACGACATGGCAAGCGGCACTGTGTTGTGGTGTGATGCTCGCCTGTTGGATGACAAGAAAGTGGCCAGTGCGCTGACAGCGGCCACCGGAGTGATCACCCATGACGCCAAACCCCTCATGCGGTATCTGCTGGCTCGCGATATCGACATCACCGGCTTAGTGCTCGACACTGCAATCGCGGCCTATCTTCTTGATGCATCGCAAAGTGACTTTTCATTGAACACCATCTCTCAGCGGTATTTAGGAGATGAACCAAGAGCTAGTCAAGAGTCGTCCGGTCAACTTGATTTTGGAGGCGAATCCACGGCGCAGGTACGAGAAGCAACGGCAGAGGCCGCTCTGTTTGTTGCACGGCTTACACCGATTCTTCAACAACAACTTGAAGAGATTCGCAATACAGATCTATATGACGATGTTGAAAATCCACTCGTGCGGGTGTTGGCGCGAATGGAACACGTCGGCATTGCTGTCGACATCACGGCGCTTCAGAACATTCGAGAGCATTTGAACGAGCAGGTCAACTCGTTGACGACGCAATTGCATCGCATTGCCGGCTCTACGTTCAATCTCAATTCGCCGGTGCAGTTGCGCAAGATCTTGTACGAGGATAAAGGTCTTACTCCGGGCAAGAAGACAAAAACGGGATACAGCACCGATGCTGCAACTCTGGAAAAGTTGCATGATCAGTGGCCTGAATTTATTGGGCCATTACTGCGATACCGCGAAGTGGAAAAACTTCGCTCTACCTACGGTGAAGGACTCCTTGCAGAAGTGGCACATGATGGCCGCATTCATGCGACGTTTAATCAAACTGTCGCGCGCACTGGCCGCTTGAGTTCCGATCATCCGAACTTGCACAACATCCCCGTGCGTTCCGATGAAGGCAAAGTGTTTCGTAGTGCATTCGTGCCACGCACAGGTTGGTCGCTACTCGTGGCTGATTACAACCAGATTGAACTGCGATGTATCGCACACCTTGCACAAGACCCGGGACTTATTGGCGCATTCAAGGCCGGACAAGACATTCACACGGCAACAGCCGCGCAGGTGTTTGGCGTGAAGCCCAAAGACGTCAATCATGATCAACGCTCGAAAGCAAAGATGGTGTCGTACGGTCTTGCGTACGGGATGGAGGCGTATGGCCTCAGTCAACGACTGGGAATTGCAGTCGACGAAGCATCGGAGATCTTGAATTCATATTTCGCCGCGTTTCCTAATGTGCGTGCGTACATGGACAAGGCAATTGCAGATGCTCGCCACAAGGAATACACAGAAACATTGTTTGGACGACGTCGTCGTATTCCCGAGTTGCGTAGCGATAACTTCCGCGTGCGTCAAGCAGGAGAACGGCAAGCAATGAACGCCGCTATTCAAGGTTTGGCTGCAGACATTTTCAAAATCGCGTTGGTGCGACTTGATAAAGACCTCAGCGAGGCCAACTACACTGCGCGCATTGTGTTGCAAGTGCACGATGAAGTTGTGTTGGAAGTTCCAAAAGAAGAACACGACAAGGTTGAACAACTGGTGTTAGACGTGATGCACCAGGCAGCCGAATTAGATGTGCCACTCGAAGTGAATTTGGCATGGGGCGCCACGTGGGCAGACGCTAAAGGATGAGTGTATGACACGTCATTGGTTCGAACCAATCGCAGATCATCTTGGGAAGACCTATCTGCGGTATTCGTTCACCAAGGGCACGCGACAAGAAGTAGATGCGCTGATCGATTGGTTGCAATTGTCTCCCGGTTCGCGCGTTCTCGATGTCGGTTGCGGGCCGGGGCGTCACGCGCACGAACTTGCTCGTCGCGGTGTCATTGTTCATGGAGTGGATGTCAGCGAGACATTCATTGCGATTGCGCGGGAGAACGCCCCTGATGGCGCAACGTTTGAACATGTGGACGCTCGCGAGATGACATACGCAGCTGAGTTCGATGCGGTGATCTGTTTGTGTCAGGGAGCTTTTGGATTAATGACAGCTGACGGCGATGATCAGACCATTTTTTCGCTCATGGCGAAGGCTCTTGTGCCTGGCGGTCGCATTGCAATGTCAGCATTTAGCGCTTACTTCGCGGTGAAATACCATGAGGAGGCCCAGTTCGACGCCGCAATTGGTGTGAGTCATGAAGTAACAGAAGTGAAGAACGAGGCAGGGGAGTCGCGCAACGTTGACCTATGGACCGGTTGTTATACGCCACGCGAATTACGCCTGATGTGTGAGCGAGTCGGACTTCAGGTCACAGCGATCTACAGCGTGGAACCTGGCCGGTACGTGAGTGACCCGCCCACAGTGGAAACTCCCGAATTTCTCCTGATAGCGTCTACACCGCTCACCCGTGGGGTGAGTGTCTGATTTTCTGACACTCGTGTGTGCGGCTCATGTATGCCGATCATGTACGTAGCGATAGTTGATTAGGCGTCATCGATTCCTTATCCATTCCGAAAGAACAACCGTCTTGTCCGATACCACTGTCTCCTCTGCAACATCCACCGCCGCTATGGGCTCCTTCGATGCAGAGGGCAATTACACACCACGCGTCATCACCGAACGCGATCTACCCACGTCATTTGCCGATGCAATCGAAGGCACAATGGTCGACTTCAAAGAAGGACAGCTTGTCACTGGCACTGTCGTAAAGATTGACCGCGACGAAGTTCTCTTGGAATACGGTGCAAAGAGTGAAGGTGTTATTCCTTCACGCGAGTTGGCGATCAAGAATGATGTTGACCCCAACGAGATTGTGAAGTTGGGCGAGCAAATTGAAGCTCTCATCTTGACTCTCGAAGACAAAGAAGGTCGTCCGATTTTGTCAAAGAAGCGCGCTCAGTACGAGAAGGCGTGGGGCGAGATCGAAAAGAAAAAAGAAGAAGATGGCATCGTTCGTGGAACTGTCATCGAAGTGGTCAAGGGTGGACTCATTGTTGACATCGGACTGCGCGGATTTCTTCCTGCATCACTCGTTGAGTTGCGTCGTGTTCGCGACCTCACTCCGTACATCGGCAAAGTTCTCGATGCAAAGATCATCGAGCTCGACCGCAATCGCAACAACGTGGTGTTGTCGCGTCGTGGATTCCTCGAAGAGACACAGAAGGAAGCTCGCGATGAGTTCCTCGTCAACTTGAAGCCAGGTGAAATTCGCGATGGTGTTGTGTCGTCTGTTGTTGCATTCGGTGCCTTCGTAGATCTTGGTGGCATGGACGGACTCATTCACGTGTCCGAGTTGTCCTGGAAGCATGTCGATCATCCGTCTGCAATTGTGCAAGTGGGTGACCCTGTCACTGTTCAAGTGTTAGAAGTCGACATGAGTCGTGAACGCATTAGTTTGTCGTTGAAGGCAACACAACAAGATCCGTGGCAAGAGTTTGCCAGCGGTCACGAAGTGGGTCAGTTGGTCTACGGTCGCGTTACTAAGCTCGTGCCGTTTGGTGCCTTCGTCCAGGTTGGCGACGGTATCGAAGGTCTCGTGCACATCTCGGAAATGTCAGCACACCACGTTGATGCTCCCGAGCAGGTAGTGACACCGGGTGAAGAGTTGTGGGTCAAGATCATCGATCTTGATCTTGCGCGTCGTCGTATCTCAATCTCCATCAAGCAAGCTGCCGAAGGTGGCGAGTTGGCTGCTGAGTATCAGGGTCAGTTCCAGATGGACGAACACGGTAACTGGGTTGGCGGAGACGATTCAGAGCGTGAAGCAGCGTGGGCTGAGTACTACCAAGAACTTGGTGAAGGTGCACCAAAGCCTGAAGAGCCAGCAGCTGAAGCTGGCGCTACCGACAACGCCTGATATTTTCGCCAGATGATCCTGCTTGGGTTGACTGGGGGCATCGGTTCCGGAAAGACCGTGGTGTCATCGATGCTCGCCGAACGTGGTGCAATCATCATTGACGCCGATGCGGTGGTGAAAGAACTGCAGGCTCCTGGACAGCCGCTGCTGCAAGAACTTGCTGACGCATTCGGTGATTCGATTATCACAGCAGACGGAAGTCTTGATCGCGGCGCGCTTGCAAATATTGCATTTAATGACAAAGACGCACTCGCGCGCCTCAACAAGATTGTGCATCCTGCCGTCGGTAAGGAAATGGATCGTCGTTTGAATGAACAACGTGACACCGACAACATCGTGGTGCTTGATATCCCATTGCTTGCCGAAAATCCACGTAAGGGGTTGAGTGGAGTGATTGTGGTTGATGTACCAGTCGAGACAGCGGTTGCACGTTTAGTGGAGTTCCGCAACATGGACGAAGCTGACGCGCGTGCTCGTATTGCCCATCAGGCCAGTAGAGAAAAGCGTCTCGCGATTGCCGATATGGTGGTGGAGAATTCGGGAACCCTCGACGATCTATCGCGGCGCGTTGACGAGGTATGGGCATGGGCGCATACTTTGCCTCCAGCGACGCAAGATGCTGGCGGACGGTAGCGGTACGCTTCGCACGTGCAGTCCTTTGTTGTTGAGTCCGATTACACACCGGCGGGCGACCAACCACAGGCGATCGAACAATTAGCCGCTGGTATCGAAGCGGGTGAGCGTTTTCAGACACTGCTCGGCATTACTGGTTCCGGAAAATCGGCCACCATCGCATGGACTATCGAGAAGGTGCAACGGCCAGCATTGATTCTGGCACCGAACAAAAGCCTCGCTGCGCAGCTCGCGCAGGAGATGCGCGAATTCTTCCCCCACAATCGGGTGGAGTATTTCGTGAGTTATTACGACTACTACCAGCCCGAGGCCTACATTCCCTCTAGCGATACATACATCGAGAAGGACTCATCTATCAACGACGAGATTGATCGCTTACGCCACTCGGCAACTGCTGCGTTATTAACACGTCGAGACACCATTGTTGTGGCGAGCGTGTCGTGTATTTACGGTATGGGTGACCCCGCCGAATATCGTGGACAATTGCTCGAGTTGCACACGGGTGTTGATTACGACCAGCGAAGCATCTTGCGCCGTCTTGTTGATCTGCAGTACGACCGCAACGACATGACACTTGGTCGCGGACATTTCCGAGTGCGTGGGGACACCGTAGAAGTGCATCCTGCATACGAAGAACATGTGGTGCGCATCGAGATGTTTGGAGACACGGTCGATCGCATCACCACCATAGATCCACTAACGGGCGAGACTCTGCGCGAATTCAGCGAGATCATCGTTTTTCCAGCGACTCACTATGTAGCCGGCGAAGAACGTATGCGTAAAGCAATGGTGGGAATTGAAAAGGAATTGCAGGAGCGTCTCGCGTTATTTAAACAGGAAGGCAAATTGCTTGAGGCCCAACGTCTGCAGATGCGTACGCAGTACGACCTTGAGATGATTCAAGAGATGGGCTATTGCAATGGCATCGAGAACTACTCAATGCACATCGATGGACGTCAACCGGGCGAACCCCCGTTTACGTTGTTGGATTACTTTCCAGACGACTATCTATTAATTATCGATGAAAGCCACATCGCGGTTCCGCAGTTACACGCCCAATACGAAGGTGATCGCAGTCGTAAAAATACATTGGTGGAGCACGGTTTTCGTTTGCCCAGTGCACGCGACAACAGACCATTGCGCTTTGAAGAGACAATGGAACGCATCAATCAGTGTGTGTTTATGTCGGCAACCCCAGCACAGTTTGAGTTAAAAAACAGCCAGCGCATAGTGGAGCAGATTGTGCGTCCCACAGGACTTGTTGACCCTGACGTCATCGTGAAGCCCACGAAGGGCCAAATCGATGACCTGATAGAGATGATCCGCGATCGCATCTCGCGGGAGGACCGTGTTTTGGTCACCACGTTGACGAAGAAGATGGCAGAAGATCTCACTGAGTACCTGCTTGAACAAGGACTTCGGGTGAACTATCTGCACTCAAACATCGACACATTGCAGCGCATCGAGATTTTGCGAGCACTACGTTTAGGCGAGTTCGACGTGTTGGTGGGGATCAACTTGCTGAGAGAAGGTCTCGACTTGCCAGAAGTGTCACTTGTTGCGATCCTCGATGCCGACAAAGAAGGATTTCTTCGCAGTGAGACATCGCTTATTCAAACCATTGGTCGTGCGGCACGAAATGTGGACGGCCAAGTGGTGATGTATGCCGACAAGGTGACGCCATCAATGGAGCGTGCTATTTCTGAAACCAAACGCCGTCGCGAGATGCAGATTGCCTACAACCTTGAACACGGAATTAATCCACAGACCATCCGCAAGGCAGTGGGCGACATTTTGTCCCTTCTTCGTCCCGATAATTCGGCTCCGATGCCTGGCAAGGGACAACGCCGCAACAGAGAACGCGAGAAGGTGGCACGCGAGTTGAAGACGCTGCCTCAACAAGAGATCGGCCGTCTTATCCAGACACTCGAAGAAGAAATGCACGAGGCAGCCAAGGACATGAAGTTTGAGTACGCGGCCCGTTTACGTGACGAGATACGTGACTTGCGGCGCGAACTTCGTGACGCGGGTTGAGCCATCGGTAACCTTCCAACGTGGCTGAGAAGATCGTTGTTCGCGGTGCCCGAGAGCACAATCTGAAAAATGTCAACGTAGAACTTCCGCGCGACAAACTCATCGTTCTGACCGGTTTGTCGGGCTCTGGAAAAAGCAGTCTCGCTTTCGACACAATTTATGCCGAGGGTCAACGTCGTTATGTGGAAAGCCTCTCTGCATACGCACGCCAATTCCTTGGACAGATGGATAAACCAGACGTTGATGTCATTGAAGGTTTATCACCTGCGATTTCTATCGATCAAAAATCTGCATCTCGAAATCCTCGCTCCACTGTGGGAACCATCACCGAGGTGTATGACTATCTACGTCTTCTGTATGCGCGAATTGGAATTCAACATTGCCCAGACGATGGCACTGTGTTGCAGCGTCAGACGCCCCAGCAAATTGTGGACCGCATCATGGGTCTTGCCGATGGCACACGTTTCCAGGTCCTTGCACCAGTTGTACGTGGACGCAAAGGCGAGTACGACACCTTGCTACAGGATTTGGCGGGTCAAGGTTTTGTACGCGCACGTATTGACGGTGAAGTTCACGACATTGCCGAATTCCTAGGACAAGAAAAACGACTCGCCCGTTATGAACAGCACACCATTGAAGTGGTGGTCGATCGCCTGGTCCGAAAAGACGACATTGCGCGACGTCTCACGGATTCATTAGAGACGGCGTTACGTATCGCCGAAGGTGTGGCCGAGATTGAACTGGTCTCTTCAGGTGACGACGACAATGAAATCTTGACATTCAGTCAACACCTTGCGTGTCCAAAGTGCGGTAATAGTTTCGAAGAGCTTGCACCACGTAACTTCTCGTTCAACTCACCGTATGGTGCGTGCGAGAACTGTGACGGCCTCGGCACCAAATTTGAAGTGGATCCCGACTTGGTGATTCCTGATCCTGAGTTGGCGTTACATGATGGTGCAATTGCACCGTGGCGCTCGGCTCATACTCGCTATTTCATGCGACTTCTTGATGCAGTGGCCGAAGATCATGACATTGATCTGGATAGACCGTGGGGCAAGTTGTCGGCGAAACATCAAAAGATCGTGTTGCAGGGCCTTCCTGGGAACATGACCGTGAAATACCGCAATCGGTTTGGAAAGACACGCCAGTTCAACACTTCATATGAGGGTGTCGTGCCGTGGATAAAGCGCCGTCACCAAGAAGCCGAAAGCGATTGGACTCGCGAACAATTCGAAACATACATGCGCGAGGTGCCTTGCTCGGCCTGTGAAGGCGCCCGACTGCGTCCAGCGTCTTTAGCAGTCACACTTGGCAACAAGAGCATTTCCGAAGTCTGTGATATGTCGATTGGCGACTCTGCGTCATTCCTTCAACAATTGACGCTGTCTGACCGTGATCAAATGATCGCCGAACGTGTCACGAAAGAGATCAACGCGCGTCTTGGTTTTCTTCTAGACGTGGGACTCGACTATCTCACGTTGTCACGTGCGGCGGGAACGCTTGCCGGCGGTGAAGCACAGCGCATTCGTCTTGCCAGCCAGATTGGTTCTGGACTCGTGGGCACGTTATACGTGCTCGATGAACCCTCCATTGGTTTACATCAACGCGATAATCGTCGTCTTATCGACACACTCCTGCGCCTTCGAGATCTAGGCAACACGGTGCTGGTGGTAGAACACGATGAAGACACCATTCGTGAGAGCGATTGGATTGTCGACATTGGTCCCGGTGCCGGTGAACACGGTGGAGAAGTGGTGTACAGCGGACCAGTGGCGGGGATTGAGAAAGCTAAAAATTCGGTCACCGGAAAGTATTTGACGGGAAAGGAAAGTATTCCAGTTCCGTCAGTACGACGTCTTCCACGTGGCGACAAGTTGGTGGTACGCGGGGCAAGAGAACACAACTTGCAAAATATCGATGTAGAGATTCCGCTTGGTTGTTTCGTGGCTGTCACAGGTGTGTCGGGTTCCGGAAAGAGCACTTTGGTGCGAGACATCTTGCTTCCTGCCTTAATGCAACGTATTTACAAGTCAAAAGACGCGCCAGGGCGCCACAAGAAAGTGGACGGCATTGATCAGCTCGACAAGGTGATTGATATGGATCAGTCACCAATTGGTCGAACACCGCGATCTAATCCCGCAACATACACCGGAGTCTTTGATCACATCCGCAAATTATTTGCAGCAACGCCAGAAGCCAAAGTACGCGGTTACCAACCAGGTCGATTCAGTTTCAACGTGCAAGGTGGACGCTGCGAAGCGTGTGCTGGAGATGGCACAATCAAAATTGAAATGCACTTTCTCCCCGATGTGTATGTTCCCTGCGAAGTCTGTAAAGGCGGTCGTTATAACAGGGACACCCTCGACATCACATTCAAGGGAAAGAACATTGCCGATGTTCTTGACATGCCGATCTCCGAAGCCGTTGATTTCTTTTCTAATCAACCCGCCATAGCACGACACATGCAGACATTGGTTGACGTGGGACTCGGATATGTGCGCCTTGGTCAGTCCGCTCCCACGTTGTCTGGAGGCGAAGCGCAACGAGTGAAGTTGGCGAGCGAGCTTGCGAAGCGCAGCACTGGGCACACCATTTATTTATTAGATGAACCCACAACTGGTCTGCACTTTGAAGATGTGCGTCGCCTCCTCACCGTGTTGTCGCGCTTGGTCGATCAAGGCAACACGGTTCTTGTGATCGAGCACAACCTTGATGTCATTAAAACTGCAGACTGGCTTATTGACCTTGGTCCAGAGGGTGGCAACGGTGGCGGTCTTGTGGTCGCAGAAGGTCCGCCTGAAGTTGTCGCAAAGTGCGCGCAAAGCTACACCGGTCATTTCCTTGCCCCACTTCTTGGCATGACGGCGACAAAGATGGCAGTGAAGACTGCTGTTGCCAATAACGGGGCCGCGAGAAAGGCACCTGCAGAAAAGGCACCATTGAAAAAGGCGTCCGTAAAGAAAACACCTGCAAAGAAGGCGACTGCAAAAAAGGTGAGCACCCGGCAAAAAGCGAGTGCAAAATAGACCATGACCGTTGCGCGTCCTCCAGCTGGGACGATCCCCACATCACCGGGGTCGTACCAATTTAAAGACGAGTACGGACGCACGATCTATGTCGGTAAAGCCGCAAATCTTCGTAGTCGTCTCTCTAGTTATTTTCAAGACCCCGCACAATTGCATCCACGCACCGCGGCAATGGTGAGCGCCGCGACCAGTGTCGAGTGGATCGAGGTGCGAAACGAAGTTGAAGCGTTGATGCTCGAGTACAGCCTCATCAAACAGCATCGTCCGCGTTTCAATGTGCGTTTACGCGATGACAAAAGTTATCCATTTTTGGCGATCACTCTCGATGAAGAATGGCCACGCGCAGTCGTTATCCGTGGCACAAAACGAAAGGGCACTCGTTACTTCGGGCCATATGCGCATGCGTATGCCATTCGCGAGACACTTGATCTGCTTCTGCGTACTTTTCCGGTGCGCACATGTGGTCCGGGCAAATTCAATCAACATCAACGACTTGGTCGCCCGTGTCTGTTGTTTCACATTGAGAAATGCTCTGGTCCGTGTGTGGGTGAGGTGAGTGACGATAAGTATCGCGATTACGTCACATCACTTGTTGATTTTTTGGATGGTGAAACTGATGCGGTAGTGAAGGCGCTGACCACCGAGATGGAAACTGCCTCCAACGAACTTGAGTTCGAAAAGGCCGCACGCCTACGTGATCGCTTGGCTGCAGTGCAACGTGCCATTGAAAAGCAGCAGATGGTCGGTGATCGAGATGAAGACATTGACCTTATTGGTATTGCTGATGATGATTTAGAAGCATCCGTTCAGGTGTTTTTTGTACGCAAAGGAAGAGTGGTAGGTCGAAAGGGCTTCATTGTTGACAAGGTGGAAGATCTCACCGATAACGGCCTAGTCGATCGCATTCTGGAAGAGCTCTACGGAGATGAACCACCCCTTGGCATTCCGAAGCAAGTCCTGGTACCCGTCGCACCAAAAGATGACGCGTTGTATGTGGAGTGGTTGACCCACATGCGCGGCAGTGCGGTGGCCATACGCGTGCCACAACGAGGCGACAAAAAAGAACTCCATGACACGGTCACACAAAATGCGCGCGAGGAATTCATTCGCCATCGGTTACGACGCGCGGCAGATCACAACTCTCGTTCGCGTGCCTTGACGGAATTGCAGGATTATCTACAACTGCCCGAGGCTCCGCTTCGTATTGAGTGTTACGACATGGCACATCTACAAGGAACCGACTATGTGGGGTCAATGGTGGTGGTGGAAGATGGTTTGCCAGTGAAGCGTGAGTACCGTCGCTTTAAAGTGAAAACAGTTGATGGCAATGACGATTACGCGGCAATGGAAGAAGTGCTCACGCGTCGCTTAAGCGCATACCTTGAAGAGCGCGAAGTGGGAATCACCGCTGAAGATGGCAAGCCCAAGAAGTTTGCGTATCCACCGCAGTTGTTATTGGTTGACGGTGGCAAAGGTCAGTTGGCAGTGGCCCAGCGCGTCGTTGCTCAACTGGGTCTTGAAGATGAGATTCCCGTTGCCTCCCTAGCAAAACGATTTGAAGAGGTGTACGTACCGGGAAATTCTGCACCCATCCGTATCCCGCGAGGTAGTGAAGCGCTGTTTATGTTGCAACGCATTCGCGATGAAGCGCACCGCTTCGCCAACACTTTCCATCGTGAGCGACGTGGGAAGCGCATGGTGGCGTCATCACTTGACGACATTCCCGGTTTGGGAGAAAAACGTGCGACAAGGTTGATGAAGGAACTGGGGAATGTCACGGCAGTGAAATCAGCAAGTCGCGAGACGCTGCGCGAGTTGACGTGGTTACCTGATGCTGTTGCCGATGCAGTGTATGAGAGGTTCCATACAGACACCGAAGAAACCTCCTAGCCTGTGAGCGTGTCGTCTTCAGCCCCCAATGATGATTTGTGGGAAAGCTATGCACAGTGGTGGATTGATGGATTCACAGAGGGTGCCGATCCTGAATACGTAGAACAAATCATTCCGTTAGCAGTGGAAGAATTGCGTGGTTTCAATACGGTGCTCGATGTTGGTACTGGCGATGGTCAAATTGCACGTGTGCTTGCCGCCCAAGGTGCGACAGTAATCGGGGTTGATCCCACATCTGCGCAAATCACAGTGGCATCTCAGCGAGGTGGCGGGCCTTCCTATGTGCGAAGTGGCGCAAATACGCTCCCGTTTGTATCCGACAGTGTTGATGCCGTTCTTGCGTGTTTGGTGTTTGAACACATTGATGATCTCGATGACGCCATCGCGGAAGTTGCACGTGTGTTGCGCCCTGGTGGTCGATTCGCATTCTTTCTTAATCACCCACTCCTGCAAACACCAGATAGCGGGTGGATCGATGACCACATGGTGGATCCGCCGGAGCAGTACTGGCGGATCGGCCCCTATCTGGTGGAGACCGCAACAATTGAAGAAGTGGAGAAAGATGTCTTCATTCGTTTTGTTCATCGTCCACTGAGTCGATATGTGAACGCCTTGATTGCAAATGGTTTAGTGATTGAAAGAATGTTTGAGCCATCTCCTCCCGAAGGATTTTTGAATAGAGCACCCGAGTATCGATTGGCTCACACCATCCCGCGCCTCTTATATCTGCGCACTACAAAGACAACATCTAGATGAGTGGGATAGGTTGACACTGTCATGACTGACATTCTTGTCATCACCGGATTGTCGGGCGCGGGGCGTTCGCAGGCTGCCGACGATCTTGAAGATCTCGGCTGGTTTGTTGTCGACAACCTTCCTGTTGTCCTCGTCGACAAAGTGGTGGAATTGACCGGCGAGGCCGGTGGCGAGATTTCTAAATTGTGTCTTGTTGTTGGAAATGCTCGTCAGCAAACGGGCATCTTGTCGACCATTACCGCGTTACGTACTCAAGGACACCGCGTACGTGTGTTGTTCTTAGAAGCAGCAACTCGCGAACTTGTGCGTCGTTACGAGGCCACACGTCGTAAGCATCCATTTACTGACGCAAATCTTGGTTTAGAAGATCTCATCGAACGCGAACGCCATGTCTTAGAAGACGTTCGTGCGAGCGCCGATCTTGTGATTGATACAACCGCGATGACAGTGCATCACTTGAAAGCCCAACTGTTGCAATTATTTGGGCCTGAGGCGCCTGGCGATTCTTTGCAGGTGTCAGTCATGTCGTTTGGTTTCAAACACGGAATTCCTATTGACGTCGACATCGTGTTCGATGTCCGTTTCTTGCCGAACCCACATTGGGATGAAGAGCTGCGTCCATTGACTGGACGTGATGAAGCAGTGAGTCAGTTTGTGATGTCGAATCCGCTAACAAAGCAATTTGTGCAAAAGGTAGAAGATTTGCTCGAATTGATTCTGCCCGCGTACGCGGCAGAAGGTCGTAGTTATCTCACCGTCGCGATCGGCTGTACGGGCGGACGTCACAGGTCGGTGGCTATTACCGAAGCACTGGCCCAGAGCCTGACAACGCAAGGGTGGCGACCTCGCGTGGCGCACCGCGATGTCGAGACCGACTAACGGGCGAATCGTCTTCTGAGAGCCTTTGGCAACTAGGGTTTTGAGACGCAGGGCACCCCCACGGCCCTCTCTCTGAGTTGAAAGGTGACAGCAGTGACTGTTCGCGTTGGCATTAATGGTTTTGGTCGAATTGGTCGCAACTTTGCGCGGGCCGTTATGGCACGTAACGCAGACGTTGAGATTGTCGCTGTAAACGACTTGGGCTCGCTCAAGACGGTTGCGCATCTGTTCAAGTACGACTCCGTTCTTGGTGTATTGCCAAACGACATCAAGGCAGTCGATGGCGGCATCAGTGTTGACGGAAAAGTGCTGAAGGTGCTGTCTGAGCGGGACCCAGCAAATTTGCCATGGAAAGAGCTCGGCGTTGACCTCGTTATCGAATCCACCGGATTCTTTACCGATCGCGACAAAGCGGCTGCTCACCTCGACGCAGGCGCGCCACTCGTAATTGTGTCGGCTCCTTCAAATGGTGCCGATGCCACATTTGTGTATGGCGTGAACCACACCGACTTTGATCCGAAAGCGCACAAAGTTGTGAGCAACGCAAGTTGCACCACTAACTGTTTTGTGCCGCTTGTAAAAGTGCTTGATGATGCCTTTGGCGTGGAGAACGGGTTGATGACAACCGTGCACGCATACACCGGTGATCAACAGTTGGTAGATGGCCCCCACAGCGATCTTCGTCGTGCTCGTGGTGCTGCGATCAACATCACTCCAACAAGCACTGGAGCAGCACGCGCCACCAGCTTGGTGATGACTTCAATGAAGGGAAAGCTTGATGGAACCTCATTGCGCGTACCCGTACCAACAGGATCTATCACCGACTTCGTCGCGAATTTGAAGAAGCCTGCGACCGTTGAAGAAATCAACGCCGCATTTAAGAAAGCTGCCGATGGTCCGCTGAAAGGTGTTCTTGAATACACCGACGCACCGATCGTGTCGAGCGACATAGTCACGAACCCACACAGTTGCATTTTTGACAGCGACCTCACGATGAGCCTGGGGTCATTGGTGAAGGTTCTTGGCTGGTACGACAACGAGTGGGGTTATTCCAACCGTCTCGTTGATCTCGTGTTGTACACCGGCACCAAGAAATAATTCGCGGAATCAGACAGCAATGACATCAATCCCAGTTCTCGAAGATTTGGGGGATGTGCGTGGAAAACGTGTATTGGTGCGCACGGACTTTAACGTGCCCATGGACGGCCCCGATGACGCGCGCGTCATCACCGACGATTTCCGTATTCGTGCTGCACTTCCCACTATCAATTGGTTGACCGAGCGCGGGGCACACGTTGTGTGTGCAAGTCACCTTGGCCGACCCAAAGGTGCACCAACGCCGAAGTATTCGATGGCTCCTGTGCGTGCGCGACTCGCTGAGTTAGCACCAGGCGTTGAGTTGCTGGAGAATCTGCGATTCAATGCGGGCGAAGAAGCCAATGATGCTGCATTTGTCGCCGAGCTCATCAACGGTATTGATGCGTATGTCGATGATGCATTTGGTGCGGCGCATCGTGCACATGCGTCGATTGTTGGACCGCCACAAACATTGCCATCTGCTGCTGGGCGTTTGTTGCAGCGCGAGGTGGAAGTGCTCATGGGTTTGCGTGAGAAACCAAAACGTCCGTTTGTAGCCGTGTTAGGTGGCGCAAAAGTAAGCGACAAATTGGGAGTGATCGAGTCGCTGTTGCAAGTGGTCGACGCATTGGTGATCGGTGGGGGAATGTGTTTTACGTTCCTTGCAGCACAGGGTTATCCGGTGGGTGATTCCATTTGTGAACGTGATCAGATCGATACCTGTAAGAAGTTGTTAGGACTCGGTAAACCAATTCACTTGCCAGAAGACATCATTGGTCTCGACGCATCGGGCAATGTGTTGACTTTTGGACAACGGTTGCCGGAAGGCGCCAAAGGTCTCGACATTGGTCCTGGATCAGCCGCAGCCTTTAGCGATGTCATCATGGATGCCCGAACCGTCTTTTGGAATGGACCCATGGGCATGTTCGAAGACGAACGTTTTGCTGCTGGTACACGCACGGTTGCACAAGCAGTGGCCGAGACGAGAGCCTTCACAGTGGTAGGTGGCGGAGATAGCGCGGCCGCACTTGCGCAATTCAAATTAGAAGACGATGTTGATCATGTGAGCACGGGCGGAGGAGCATCGCTTGAGTTATTGGAACTTGGTGATTTGCCAGGCCTGGCCGCATTGAGAGGAGCGCCCAATGTCCACTAAACGAAAGCCACTTATCAGCGGCAACTGGAAGATGCATCTCAACCACTACGAGGCAATTCAGTTGACACAAAAACTTGCGTACTTAGTGACGAAGAACGACTTTGCGCGAACTGACGTCAGTGTGCATCCGCCGTTCACCGATTTGCGAAGTGTCCAGACATTGATTGAAGCAGACAGTTTGGAGTTTTCACTCGGTGCACAGCATTGCCACTTTGACGAAAAGGGTGCATTCACGGGTGAAGTGTCTCCCGCGTTTCTTGCGAAATTGACAGTGAAGTACGTGATCGTTGGTCACAGCGAGCGCCGAGAAATTTTTGGTGAAGATGATGAATTGGTGACAAAGAAATTGCACGCAATCATCAAAAACGGCATGACTCCTATTTTGTGCGTTGGTGAGACACTCACCGAGCGCGAAACCGGTGCAACCGAAGAAAAGGTGCTTGGACAAGTACGCGCAACACTGAGTCGTTGCACCCAGGATCAGATTGCCAACTTGGTGGTGGCGTATGAGCCCATTTGGGCAATTGGCACCGGGAAGACCGCAACGGCAGAAGATGCCCAAGCCGTTTGTGGAGCCATTCGGAAAGAGATCTCTGTCCTTGCTGGCGCCGATGCGGGAGCGGCGGTGCGTATCCAGTACGGCGGGTCGGTGAAGGCCGCAAATATTGCTGAATTAATGGCTCAGCCAGACATTGATGGGGCATTGGTGGGAGGCGCAAGCCTTGATGCCGACGAGTTTGCCCGCATCATTCAGAATTTCTGACCGGATCGCAACCGTGGATTGTGCGTTGAAATCGTTAGGATCGTAGACCGTGCGCGATCTCATTATGTACATCACCGTCATCATCAATGTGGTGTCGCTGGTCTCGCTTGTGGTTTTTGTTTTGCTTCACAGCGGTCAAGGTGGCGGTTTGTCTGACATGTTTGGTGGCGCCAGTGGCGCAGCACTTGGATCAGCAGCAGCCGAACGCAACTTGAATCGCATCACCACTGTGATCGCAGTGATTTGGGTGATGACCACAATCGCACTCGGGTTTTTGCTTATCAACTAGCAAAAAGTCGATAGCCTTGGCATTCCTCGTCGAAGTGGCGGAATAGGCAGACGCACCAGCTTGAGGGGCTGGCGCCCGTTAGGGCGTGGGGGTTCAAGTCCCCCCTTCGACACCAACTGTTTTGTGCCCACGCACTTCCGGGCGCTACGCGCGCCGTGTACATCCTGTGCGGGCGTGATGGGGTTCAAGTCCCCCCTTCGACACCAACTGT
>Ga0164292_10000091_pt1 | contig 56913 bp, 53 predicted proteins | sample GEODES117metaG_FD_111486 | JGI IMG/M metagenome (GOLD analysis project Ga0164292, IMG submission 111486) | Eutrophic lake water microbial communities from Lake Mendota, Wisconsin, USA - GEODES117 metaG | ecosystem: Environmental > Aquatic > Freshwater > Lake | place: USA: Lake Mendota... | reverse complement strand
GCGCCGTTCAGGCCCGCGCCGTTCAGGCCCGCGCCGTTCAGGCCCGCGCCGTTCACGCCCGCCCCCACGGTCCCCTCCCGGCGCTGTTAACTTGTCCGCCATGCCAACGAAGCCAACCACGGTGCTCGATGCGCGTGCCCTCGATCGCACGCTGCGTCGTATGGCCGACCAGATCATCGAACTCAACGCCGGCTGCGAGAACCTCGTCATCGTCGGCATCCAGCGCCGCGGGGTGCAGCTCGCCGAGCGCATCGTGCGCATCATCGAAGCGCAGGAAGGAGTCACCGTGGCGTCGGGTGCCCTCGACATCACGCTCTATCGTGACGACCTGCAGACTGTCGGACCGCGGCCGGTCGTTGGCGCCACCTCGCTGCCCTGGACGCTCGACGATCAGCGCGTGGTCATCGTCGACGACGTGCTCTACACCGGCCGCACCATCCGCGCCGCACTCGACGAGCTCGCCGACTTCGGTCGCCCCGCACGTATCGCGCTCGCGGTGCTAGTCGATCGCGGGGGACGCGAACTCCCGATCCACGCCGATATCGTGGGCCGGCGTATCGACGTGGCCTCCGACCAGCGCGTGGACGTGATGATCGAAGAGCTCGACGGCCGCGATGAGGTGGTCGTCGCCACGCGTGACGAGGAGGGCTGAACGCATGCCCGGTCCCCTCGGCAAGGATCTGCTGGGACTCGCGCCGCTCTCGGCCGACCAGATCCGCCTTGTGCTCGACACCGCCGTCCCGTTCCGCGAGATCTCCGAGCGCACGATCAAGAAGGTGCCCACGTTGCGTGGCGCCACCATCGTGAACCTGTTCTTCGAAGCGTCGACGCGCACGCGCATTTCTTTCGAGTTCGCCGAGAAGCGCCTGAGTGCTGACACGGTCAACGTGGCGGCGGCCGGCTCCAGTGTGAGCAAGGGCGAAACGCTCGTGGATACCGCGCGCAATCTCGAGGCGATGAAGATCGATATGGTCGTCATTCGCCACAGCGCCTCGGGCGCGGCACGGTTTCTCGCCGAGCGCATCGAATCGAACGTGATCAACGCTGGCGATGGGACCAACGAGCATCCCACGCAGGGGCTGCTCGACATGCTCACGCTGCGCGACCGGTTCGGTGATCTCGCTGGCCGCAAGATCTGCATCGTTGGCGATGTTCTGCATTCGCGCGTGGCCCGTTCCAACATCTGGGGGCTCACCAAGCTCGGCGCGGAAGTCGCCGTATGCGGACCGCGCTCGCTGCTCCCCAACGCGATCGAGGAGATGGGCGTCACCGTCTTCGATCGCATCGAGCAGGCCATCGAATGGGCCGATGCCCTCAACGTGCTGCGCCTGCAGCTCGAGCGCATGCAGGCCGGTTACATCCCGTCGCTGCGCGAGTACAATCGCGTGTTCGGCGTTACCAGTGCGCGGCTGGAGCAGGCGCCGCGTGACCTCCTCATTCTGCACCCCGGGCCGATGAATCGTGGCGTCGAGATCGACAGCGATGTCGCCGACGGCCCGCACTCGGTCATCCTCGACCAGGTCACCAACGGTGTGGCCGTGCGTATGGCGGTGCTTTACCTGCTTGCCGGTGGCAAGCCCGAACTGGCCGAAGCGGCCAAGAAAGGAAACGCGTAAATGGCGCACCCGATCGGAACGCGCGATCTGCTCATCAAGGGCGGACGCATCATCGATCCTTCGCAGGGCCTCGACGCCGTGGGCGACGTGCTGCTGCGCAACGGCCAGGTGGAGGCGTGCGGCGGTTCGCTTGGCACGCCCGACGGCGCTGAGGTGATCGATGCCACCGGGCTCGTGGTGGCGCCCGGGTTCATCGACGTCCATGTGCACCTGCGCGAGCCGGGGCGTGAGGATGTGGAGACCGTCGCGAGCGGTGCCCACAGCGCCGTCGCCGGCGGTATCACGGCCGTGTGCGGCATGCCCAACACCAAGCCCGTCACCGACAATCAGGCGGTCGTGAGCTTCGTGAAGCGTCAGGGCGAGAACGCCGGCTACGCACGCGTGTATCCGTACGGCGCCATTTCCGTCGGGCAGAAGGGGGAAACGCTCGCCGAGATCGCCGAAATGGTGGGCGCTGGTGCCGTCGCGTTCAGCGACGACGGCAAGCCGGTGGAGAGCGCGCAGCTCATGCGCACCGCGCTCGAGTATGCGCGTGCCTTCAACGTGCCCATCGCCGAACACTGTGAGGACATGACGCTCGCGCGTGGCGGCAGCATGAACGAGGGCATCATGAGCGCGAAGCTCGGCCTCAAGGGCATCCCCGCCGAAGCCGAGGAGATCTACGTCATTCGCGACATCCTGCTCGCCAAGCGTACCGGTGGACACATCCACCTCTGTCACCTCAGCACCAAGGGCTCCGTGGAGCTCGTGCGCTGGGGCAAGGAGCGCGGGATCAACGTGACCGCCGAAGTGTGCTCGCATCACATCTCCCTCACGGAAGATGCAGTGGACGGCTACAACACCAACGCCAAGATGAATCCGCCGCTGCGCACGGCCGAGGACGTCGAGGCGCTGCAGCAGGGCGTGGCCGATGGCACGATCGATCTGCTGGTCACCGATCATGCGCCGCACCACTACGACGAGAAGGAGCGCGAGTTTGCCGACGCGCCCAACGGCATCGTGGGACTCGAAACGGCGCTCGGCGTCAACTGCACCTATCTGCTGCACCGCGGCATCATCACGTTGTCGCAGCTGGTGGACGCCATGAGCTGCAAGCAGGCGAAGATTTTCCGGCTGCCCGGCGGATCGCTCGCTCGGGGTGGCCTCGCCGATGTCACCATCTTCGACCCGAACCGTCAGTGGACGTGTGATCCGACGCGGTTCAAGTCGAAGGGGCGCAACACGCCGTATGGCGGCCACACGTTCACCGGTCAGGCACTGCACACCATCGTTGGCGGCCGCCTGGTATTCAGTGCGTAAGTGATGGGGGGCGCGTTTCTCCCCCCATCGTCGCTCGCCGGTTCCCGGAATTCACCTCTCGTCCCTCCTCACGGAGTTGCACGTGTCCATTGAAGAAGTGCGCGCGCTCGTTGCGGAACGACAGCGCTACGACGAATGGTTGGCGTCGCTCGAGTCCAAGCGCGCCGACACGCCCTCGCGTGTGTTCGATCGGGTGTACGCCGATTACGTCGGCCGTCGTAGCGATGTCATCACGCAACTGCAGTCACACGTTGGCGAGCTATCCGCATTCGGCACGGAGCTCGAGCAGCGCTTGAGCGATCTCGAAACGCAGCTGTCGGCGAACGAGGAGGAACTGGCCGAGGGGATGCTGCGGAATCTCGTTGGCGAGTACGACGACGACCAATGGGCAACGGTGCGCGAGGCGGTGGAGGGCAGGATCACCACGCTGGGTGGTGAGCGTGACGCGTTGCTGTTGGAGGTCGAGGATGTGCGCACGTTGCTGTCCAGCGCGCGTGTCACGCCGCCAGTCTCGGCCCCCGTGACCGCGGTGGACGCGGATACCGCGGCGGACTTGGTGGCGCCGGCGGCCTCCGCTCTGGCCGACACGCCCGAGGTCGTCGTCGCGGCCGTCGGTGACGAGGCCGACGATGCGGTCGAGGTGAGTACGGGATTCGTGCCGGATGCGGCCGAGCCGGTGCCCCCCGCGCTGTCGCTTGCGACGGTCGATGATGTAGCGTCGCTGGTGCTCACACCGATGGCGGCCACGGAGGCAGCGCACGTCGACGAGGAGCCCCTGCTCGACATCGACGTGTCGGGAATCGCGGAGACTCCGGCGCTGGAGGGACCAAGCCACGAAGACGGGCTGGCCGACGTGGCGGCGTTGTTCGATACCGCCAGCATGACGGTGGTGCCGGGACCGGAGCCCACCGCGACCGCGGCGCCGGTATCGGAGAGCGAGGTCGACGATGCGCTCGCATTGTTCGGCGAAGTCAGCGGACCGGCCGATCAGGAGTTCGTGCAGTCGCTGCAGGGCATCGAGGCCGAGCACGAGCTTCAGGCGGAGCAGGGGGCTGCCACAGGGGCGCCATCTGCGGCGCCCAACGCCGCGAGCGCCAACGATCCGTTCGACGATCTCGCGTTCCTGCGCTCGGTGATCGATCCGGGCGGGGAAGGCACAACGCCGCCGGTTGAGGCGGAGCGCAGCAGTGCAGGAACGTCGGCCGAGGCATCCGGCGAGCCGCAGAAGACGTTGCGCTGCACCGAGTGCGGCACGTTGAACCTGCCGACGGAGTGGTATTGCGAACGTTGCGGGGGAGAGCTGGCAGCGTTCTGACGCTGCCGGTCACCCTGAAAAACAAAAGGGCCGGACTCTCGCGAGTCCGGCCCTTCGTCGTTCACCGCGCGTGTGGATGCGCGGGGACGATTACGCCGCAGCGGCCTTGTTGGCCTGCTTGGCGATCTTGCTCTTCTGACGAGCCGCCGCGTTCTTGTGAATGAGTCCCTTGCGCGCCGCACGGTCGAGGAGCGACACGGCAGTGAGACGGTCATCCGCCGCCGCAGCCGCCGCCTTCGCCTTCTTCACGGCAGTCCGCAGCGCCGAACGCTGGGCACGGTTGCGTACAGCAGCCGCACGCGACTTCCGCAGATCCTTCTTTGCGGACTTGATATTCGGCACGAAAAACTCCTGGGAACTGGATAAACAGTGACGTGGAAACCACCCGGCAGACGGATGGAATCCGGCCACGGCGGAACAGACCTAGAAACTTAGGCGAAGCCAGAGCACCGGTCAAGCGGCGGCCGGCGCAGGAGTTAGCGTTGCAGCTGTAGCGGGGGGCTGGAGGATGGATTCGGACCCCAATGTGGATAACTTCCGGTGTGGAATACTTTTGACTTCCCCCCTCCCGCCGGCTACACTTCTCCTTCCGATTTGCTTGCATTCGCGTTCCGGGCCGGGAGCCTCCGCTCCCCCTGTGCTCGCCCCTCTTTTCTCTTCGGCTGCCGCGGTGGAATTCGCCCAGCAACTCGCCCTCGTCGCTCCCGTGCTGCTCTTCTCGATGGTCGCCCACGAGTATGCGCACGGCTATGCGGCGTTCCGGCAGGGAGACATGACGGCGTACCAGCTGGGGCGGCTCACGTTCAATCCGCTCAAGCACATCGACCCCGTCATGACCATCATTCTGCCGGTGATGCTCGCCGTCCTCGGCGGGCCGATCTTCGGTGGGGCGAAGCCGGTGCCGGTCAACCCGCGCAATTACCGCAACTACCGCCGGGGCGACATCATCGTGTCGCTGGCCGGCGTCACCGTCAACGTGCTGATCGCCCTTGCCTGCATCCCGCTCATCGTGGGCGTGGGGCTGCTCGGACAGGCGTTTCCTGAGCTCGCGCGCCCCATGTTCGTGCTGCAGCTCATGTTCATGCAGGGCATCGTGCTCAACCTCGTGCTCGCGGCGTTCAATCTGATCCCCATCCCGCCGCTCGACGGGTCGCACGTCTTCAAGTACCTCCTCCCCCCGCAATGGTCGCTGCAGTACCAGCGCATCGGGGCCGTGGGGTTCCTGCTGCTCTTTGCCTTGCTCTCCTTCGGGCGGCCGCTGGTGAATGCGTGGATGTCCCCCGCATTCTTTGTCTCCCGAGTCGCCCAGCAGGTGTACATTCCCTACCTGCTCCCCAACCCTTTCGACGCGTGACCGCTGCGTGATTGCCCCCAATTTCCGCCCCGTCGAAGCTGAATCGTCGTCGTTCGTCATCGAGCTGAGCCAGTTCACCGGTCCGCTCGATCTCCTCTTGTCGCTCATCCGCGACGAGCAGGTCGACATCTACGACATCCCCATCGCCCGCATCGCGGAGCAGTTCCTGGCGCGTATCAGTACGCTGGGGCTCGACGAAGCGGCCGATTACCTCGAGATGGCGGCTCGCCTGCTGCGCATCAAGGCGCAGATGTTGCTCCCGCGGGCCGACGGCGAGGAATCGTGGGAAGACCCGCGCGCCGAACTCGTCCGTCGTCTGCTCGAGTACCAGCAGATGCGCGAGGTGGTGGATCTGCTCGAGCGTCGCGGTGAGGAGCGCCGGCATCAGTTCCCCCGCCGCTTCGTCCCCGCCGCGGTCGACATCACGCCGCTCAACGCCCCCCTGTCGCTCTCCCTCGGTGAACTGCTCGCGGCGGTGGATCGCGTGCTGCGCACCACCAAGGAGCCGAAGATCCACGAGGTCGTGCCGCGCGCGCTCGACGTCGCGGGCGCCATGATGACCATCCGCAACGTGATCGCCATGCGGCGCGCGGCGCGCTGGGCCGATCTCATCGGCCGCGATGCCGAACCCTGGCAGATTCTGTCCGTCCTGCTCGCCCTGCTCGAAATGGCGAAGCTCGGTGAGCTGCGCATTGCGCAGCACCGTCCATTCGCCTCCGTGGAGATCACGCGTGACGCCATTAGCGAAGCTGCTTGAGGCGGCGCTGTTCGCGGCGCCGCGCCCCATCTCGCTCGCCGCGCTGGAAGCGCTCGACCCCGAGTCGAGCCCGGCGGCGGTAGCGGCGGCGATCGACGAACTGCGGGAGCACTACGACGTCGACGGGCACGGGGTCGAGTTGGTCGAGCAGGGCGGCGGCTGGCAGATTCTCACGCGCGTAGAGTTCGCCGAGGCGATCGAGCGCGCCCAGGTCGCCGTGCGCCCGCAGAAGCTGTCCGCGGCGGCGCTCGAGACGCTCGCCATCGTGGCCTATCGCCAGCCGATCGGTCGCGCGGAAATCGAGGAGATCCGCGGCGTGGCCGTGGGCTCGGTGCTGAAGTCGCTGCACGAGCGCGGCCTCATCGACATCGTCGGGCGCAGCGAAGGCATCGGCCGTCCCTTGCTCTACGGCACCACGCCACAGTTCCTCGAGCAGTTCGCGCTGCGCCATCTCGAGGAGCTCCCGCGCGCCGACGAACTTGCCATCGCGCTCCGCGGCGCGGGGAACGCCACGGTCGTGCCCGAGTGACGCCCCCGCGTCGCTCCGGCGGGGAAGGCGGCCCCCGCAAGCCGTCGGCCCCGACGCGCCCCGGTGACGGGCGCCCGGGGACCGCGCCCAAGTCCAAAGGGCGCGGTGAGCCAACGGGTAAGGCGCCCACCGCCCGGGATTTCCGGGCGGCACGTGCAGAAGGACGGAACGCCGAACGCCGCGGCCCCGACGGTCGCGGAGCCGATAGCCGCGGCCCCGATAGCCGCGGTGGGAAGCCGCGCGGCGAGGCCTCCGGCGCCGAGCGACGGCTCGCCGAAAAGCGTGGGGCCGCTGGCACGGCACGCCCCGCGCGAAAGGCCGCTGGCCAACCGGCCAACAGCAAGGCGGGTGGCACCGTCAAGGCGCGTGACGAGGGCCCCATGCGCGTCCAGCGAGCCCTCGCACGAGCCGGCGTCGTCTCGCGGCGTGGAGCCGATCAGGCCGTCGCCGATGGACGGGTCCAGGTGAACGGGGTCGTGGCGACCGTCGGTCAGGTCGTCGATACGGCCCGCGATCGGATCACACTCGACGGCAAGCCGGTCGACACGCACGTCACCGCGCACCGCTGGATTGTGCTGCACAAGCCGGCCGCCGTCATGACCACCCGCAAGGACCCACAGGGGCGCACCACGGTCTTCGATCTGGTCGACGACGTCCCAGGGCTCGTGTACGTGGGACGGCTCGACTTCATGACCGAAGGCGTGTTGTTGCTCACGACCGACGGCACGGCGGCCCATGCGCTTACGCATCCCAGCCGCGAGGTCGAACGCACCTACGTGGCGACGGTGCGGGGTGACGCCGTGTCCGCCGTCCGGCAGGCGCGTGAAGGCGTCGAACTCGAGGACGGATTGGTCGTGCCGCGGGACGTCCAGGCCCATCCGCTGGGTGCACGTCGGTGGGCGTTCGAAATCACCATTGCCGAAGGTAAGACCCACGAAGTCCGGCGCATCTGCGATACGCTGGGCCTCGAGGTCGAACGGCTGGTGCGCACGCAGTTCGGCCCGATCCGCCTTGGCAATCTGGAGTCGGGGCAGGCGCGGGCGCTCACGGCGGCGGAACGGACCGTGATCGACGCCTTGGTGGGTACGCGCTGAGCGGTAGGCGCTGAGCAACGTACGAGCACCGAGGCGTCCGCGGGGAGCAGACGGTCGCCTGGTGGGTATGCACACCAGCTAGGCGGGAAGCAATCCTCACTCACAGGAGCAGGCTTACGTGACCACGAGTGTCGCCACGTCCAACGACGCGGCTCTGGTGCAGGGCGTGCTGCGCGAGGTGGCGCGGCGCATCGTCGGGCAGGAGTACATGGTGGAACGCCTGCTCATCAGCCTGCTCACCGGTGGCCACGTGCTGCTCGAGGGGGTCCCCGGACTCGCCAAGACCCTCACCGTGCGAACACTCGCGGAAACGGTGCGCACCACCTTCCAGCGCATCCAGTTCACGCCCGACCTGCTGCCGGCCGACGTCATCGGCACGCAGATCTTCGATCAGCCCACCGGCGAGTTTCGCGTCAAGCACGGCCCCATCTTCGCCAACATCATCCTCGCCGACGAGATCAATCGCGCCCCGGCCAAGGTGCAGGCGGCGCTGCTCGAGGCGATGCAGGAAAAGCAGGTCACCATCGGTGGGGCCACCTACAAGCTCGCGGAGCCGTTCCTGGTGCTCGCGACGCAGAACCCCATCGAGCAGGAAGGCACCTACCCGCTGCCTGAGGCGCAGGTCGACCGCTTCATGATGAAGTTGCGGGTGGGGTATCCGACCCGCGCCGAAGAAAAGGAAATCCTGCGGCGCATGGCCGGGGGCGACCACACGACGATCACCCCGGTCGCCTCGCCAGAAGCGCTGCTCGACGCGCGTCGCCGTATCGCCGACCTGTACATGGACGAGCGCATCGTCGACTACATCGTTGAACTCGTGCACGCGACGCGACATCCGGCCGATGTCGGGGCGGCCGATCTCCGCCCGCTCATCGAGTTCGGTGCATCACCGCGCGCGACCATCGCGTTGGGGCAGGCCGCGCGGGCCCACGCGTTCCTCCGCGGGCGGGCGTTCGTGTCACCCGATGATGTGAAGAGCATCGCCCCCGATGTGCTGCGGCATCGCGTGCTCACGTCGTTCGAAGCGGATGCGGAAGGCGTCACCAGCGACGCGATCGTGGCCCGTCTGCTCGCGGTGGTCGAGGCCCCGTGAGTCACGGCTGCGTTGGTCATCGCTGAACGACGGCCGGAATCGCCGTGAGCGTGCTGTCCATCGCGCCCGCCGATGTCCTTCGCCAGGTCCGGCGCATCGAGGTGCGGACGCGCCGGCTCGTGGACTCGCGCTTTGCGGGCGAGTACCGCTCGCTGTTCAAGGGACAGGGGATGGAGTTCGCCGAGGTGCGTGAGTATCAGCCCGGCGACGAGGTGCGCGCGATCGATTGGAATGTCTCGGCGCGCATGGGCAAGCCGTTCGTCAAGCGCTACGTCGAGGAACGCGAACTCACCGTCATGCTCGCGGTCGATCTCTCCGGCTCCTCCCGGTTCGGTACCCGCGCCCGCTTCAAGCACGACCTCGCCATCGAACTCGCGGGCGTGCTCTCGCTGGCCGCGGTGCGCAACAATGACCGGGTCGGGCTCATGCTCTTCAGCGATCGCGTGGAGCACGCGTTGCCGCCTCGGAAGGGACGCAAGCACGCCCTCCGGCTCATTCGTGACCTCCTCACCGTAGAGCCTACGGGACGTGGGACTTCCATGGCCGTCACGGTCGATCGGCTCATGCGGTTGCTGCCGCATCGCAGTGTGGTGTTCCTCGCCTCTGATTTTCTGACCGCCGATATCGAGAAGCCGCTCGCGCGTCTGGCGCAGCGGCACGACGTCATCGCCGTCACGCTCGAGGATCCGGCCGAACGCGTGCTCCCCGATATCGGGCCGGCCCGTCTCGAAGATCCCGAAACGGGCGAAGTGCTCGAGATCGATACCTCGCACCCCGCGGTGCGGGCGGCCTTCGCACAACGCATCGCGACCGAGGACGACGCGCGGCGCAAACTGTTCGGCCGGCTCGGGCTCGACGAGATCATCGTGCACACCGAGCACGGCTACGTGGATGCGCTGCTCGCGTTCTTTCGCGCGCGTTCGCGTCGGCCCCATGGGGCCGTGCGCGCGGGGCCGCGCGGCACGCTCGGCGACGCGGCGCGCGGTGTCGCCTCACCAAGCGCGGTGCGCGGCCGGTGAGGCACATGGGTCTGCGCGCGCATCGCGTGGGGAGCATCACTCACCGGGCGGTGGCGGCACTCGCCGCGGCTGTCCTTTACGCGCATCCCCTCTTCGCACAGGCCGTCGACACGGCCTTCCTGGCACCGCGTTCGGGCAACCGCATTCGGGCGGGGTCGCTCGTGCAGCCCGACACGGTGGAAGTGGGCGATGTGTTTACCTACGTCGTGACCGTGGCCGTGCCCGCTGACGCGCGCGTGGAGTGGCCCACCATCGCCGATTCCGCGGCGGTTGTCGCCATGCGCGGGCCGGTGAAGGTCATCGACGAAGGCACCAAGCTCGGCGGGCGGCGGGAGCGCGGAGTCTACACGCTGAGTGCGTGGGACGTGGGGCGTCTCGCGATCAGCATGCCCGACATGATCGTGCGAATGGGCGCATCGGTCGTGAAGGTGCCGATGGGTGACGCGACCATTTTCGTGCGCAGCGTACTGCCGGGAGACAGCACCCAACACCGCCCCAAGCCGGCACGCGAGCTCTTTCCGCGTGTCGTCCCGTGGTGGCAACAGTGGTGGCCCGCGCTCCTCGTGCTCGCCGCGTTGGCGGTGCTCTGGTGGATGTGGCGTCGCCGTCGGCACGCCAGGCCCGCGGCGCTTGGCCAGCGAGTGCTCGATCCATTCGCGCGCGCGCAGCACGAATTCGACCGTCTTGAGCGGCTCGGGCTGGCGGATGCCGGAGAGGCCGGGCGGTTCGTCGCGCTCTCGCTCGACGTGCTCCGGTGGTATCTCGCGGCGCGATTGCCGGCGGCGACGCTCTCGCTTACCTCGGACGAACTGATTGCCGCCGTCGGTGACGATCCGCGGATCCCGCGTGATCGCCTCTGGTCGCTGCTGACCGATGCCGACGACATCAAGTTCGCCGCCTGCCTCGTGTCGCCCAAGCGGGCGGGTGAGCTTGCCGCCGCCGCTCGGCACATCGTCGACCACATCGAGGGTGCGGATCAGGCGCAACGCGCGGCGGAAGCAGCCGCCCACCGAGCCGCCGAAGAGGCGGCCGCGCGCGAGGCGCAGGAAGGCGAAGACCGTGCCCGCCGAGCATCGCGGGCCTCTCGGGGCCCGACGTCCGGGGCTGACCGGTGATGTCGACGGACTCGCTGGGAATGGGCGCGTACTGGCGCGAACAGCTCGAGGCGCTGTCGCTGTTCGGCCTCAGTTTTGGGCAGCCCACAGTGTTGCTGCTGCTGGGGCTGTTGCCGCTCTGGTTGTGGTGGCACCACCGGCGCGACCGTGCGCAGCCCACCATCGCCTTCTCCCGGCTCCCGGTGCTTGCCGATGGGCCGCAGCCGTCGTTGCATGCTCGGCGGTGGCTGCCGCGCCTTCGCGCGCTGGCGATGGGCGGGCTCATCGTCGCCATCGCACAGCCGCGGTCGGGCGCGCGGGCCGAACGCGTGAACAGCGATGGGATCGATATCGCGCTCACCATCGACATTTCGAGCTCAATGCTCGCCGAAGACTTCCAGCCGCAGAATCGCATGGAAGTGGCGCGCGAGAAGCTCAAACGCTTTGTCATGGGGCGCAAGACGGATCGCGTGGGGCTCGTGGCGTTCTCCGGTGAGGCGCTCACGCAGGTCCCACTTACCACGGATTACCCCGTGGTGCTCGCGGCCATCGATAACCTGCAGGTGGGCCAACTCGAAGATGGCACCGCGATCGGGACGGCCATCGCCACCGCGGCCAATCGCCTGCGCAACTCGCCGGGGCGCTCCCGCGTGATGGTGCTGCTCACCGATGGCGAAAACAATCGAGGCGCCATCGATCCGCGAACGGCGGCACAGGCCGCCGGCGCCTTCGGTATTCGCATCTACACCATCGGTGTCGGCAGCGAGGGGATGGCACCCGTGCCGGTGGGGCGCGGGCTCTTCGGACTGCGCTACGAGAACCGGCCGGTGAAGATCGACGAGCCCCTCCTCACCGAGATTGCCGCCACCACCGGTGGCAAGTACTTCCGCGCGAAGGACGCAGCAGCCCTGCAGGCGATCTACGAGCAGATCGATCGATTGGAGCGCTCCGCGGTCGAAGCCAAGGCGTTCATTCGCTACACCGAGCAGTTCCGCTGGCCGTTGCTGTTCGGGGTCGTCGCGCTCGTCGGTGAACTCTGGCTCCGCGCACGGCGCGGTATGCTGCCGTGAGTCACCCATGAACCTCCTCGCACCACTCACCATTCCTCTGGGCGAGAACCTGCCGCCGCTGGTGCTCGATACCCCGTGGTTGGCACTCCTCGCCATCGCGCTGCCGCTGTGTGTCTGGTGGCTGCGCCGCCAGCAGTGGCGGCAACGTGAACGACGTCTGGCGCGCTTTGCCGATCCTGCCGCGCTTGCCCGTCTGGTCCCGTCGAGCGGGGGCGGAGAACGTCGACGCACATGGCGATTGATGCTGGTCGCGGTATTGATGGGGTTGGCCATGGCCGGCCCGCGCTGGGGGCTCACGCGCGGACCGGTGAGTGCGCGCGGTATCGACATGGCCATCGCGCTCGATGCCTCCCTGTCCATGATGGCGCCCGACGAGAAGCCCAATCGCCTCGAGCGCATGAAGCAGGAAGTACGCCGCCTGCGCGCCATGTCGCAGGCCGACCGCGTGGCGCTCATCGCCTTCGCAGGGCGCAGCTACATCCTCACCCCCCTCACCAGCGACGACGGCGCGCTCGAGTTGTTCCTCGAGAATCTCGACCCGAGTGTCGTCGGACAGGCCGGAAGTTCCATCGCCAAAGCCATACGGCAGGGGACCGAGCTGTTGCTCGCAAGCGACGCCAGCGCCGATCGCGCGCTGGTGGTCATGACCGACGGCGAATCCTTCGACGCGGTGGAAGACGTGGAAACTGCCGCGCGCGACGCTGGCGCTAAGGGCATCAGTGTCGTGACGGTAGGCTTTGGGACCACCAAGGGCAGCACCATCCCCATCCGAGATGGGTCGTCGGTCAAAGCCAAGACCGATGACGACGGCAATGTGGTGATCACGCGCTACGCCCCAGCCTTGCTGGAGAAGGCCGCGACGGCCGCGAACGGCACGTTCATTCCGGCGGAGGTCTCCGACAAGGCGACGCGTATTCGTGGGGCGCTCAAGTCGTTGCGCACGGCACGACGGGCCATCGATACGCGTGAGGATCATCTGCCGCGCTTCCTGTGGTTACTCGTGCCCGCACTGCTGTTGCTCGTCTACGATGCCTGGCGTCTGTCGGCGCCGGCGTCCATCGCACAGCGCCGTTCCGACGCGCGCGCCATCGGCGCTGCGCCGTCCGCCTGGATCGTCTGGCTCCTCGTGCTCGTACCCGGCACGTTCATTGGCTGCGCCACCGAACCCGATCCCGCGGCGCTGTTCAAGGAGGGGCGCGTGGCAGAGGCGGTCGCCGCCTATCGCGCGATGGTCGCGCAGGGTGATGCATCGGCGCGCACCGCCTACAATCTCGGGACCGCCGTGCTCGGCGCCGATTCGGTGCAGGAAGCGCAGGCGCTGCTCGAGTCAGTCATCAAGAACAGTGAAGGCGACGTGCGTGCTCGGGCGCGCTTCAACGCCGGGGTGGCGGCACTCCAGCAGGGACGCGCGGCCAACAACCCCGAAGCCGAACAGCAACTCGCTGCGGCGCGCGCGGCATATCGCGCCTATCTCACTGAACGTCCGGGATATGCGGACGCCAAGTGGAACTTCGAACTCGCGTTGCGCAAGCAGCCGCCGCAGGGCGGCGGGGGCGGTGGCGGCGGGGGCGGTGGCAACGACCGGAATAATGATCCGCAGCCGCAGCCACAGTCACAGGGCGGGCTCGATCAGCGGCAGGCCGATGCACTACTCAACAGTGCGGCGCGCGAGGAAAAGGACGTGCAGGGGCGGAGGCAGCGTCAGGGGCGCGTGCCGCCCGGCGGGAAGGACTGGTGATACGTCGCGTGGAGGCACGCTGGCCTCGTGTGTTCGCGATGGTACTCGCCCTCGGCGCGTTCGTCACGATGAGTGCCGGTGCGTCGCAGGTCGCTGCGCAGCCATCGCCCACCGCCATCATCCAGCGTATCCGAAGTACGGGAAACCGACCCATCGATTTTCACGCCGCCGCGTTTCCCGACACGGTCTACGTGGGGCAGCAGGTCACCTATCAGGTTGCCGTGCTGTTGAGCGAAGAGGCTCGTGGCCGTCTCCGGCGCAATCCGGAGTTTCTGCCGCCCGAACTGCGTGGACTGCTGGCGTACGAATTGGGGGCGCCCACGCGGGTACCGTCGCGTGCGTACGGCGGACCGCGCTCGTATGAGGCGCATGTGTTCCAGCGTGCACTGTTCGGCGTCACCGCCGGGCCCCTGCGCGTACCCTCGCCACAGCTCACGTACAGTCTGCCACAGTCGGCCAGCTATTTCAGTCGCGAGGAGCGCTTCACGGTGCGCGCCGAGAGCGCGCAGCTCATCATCAAGCCGCTGCCAGTCGAGGGGCGACCCACCGACTTCACGGGGGCGGTCGGGGTGCTTCGGGCCAGCACGCGCCTGTCGGCGTTTGAGGCTCGCGTCGGTGATCCGATGGTGCTCACGGTGCGCATCGAAGGCACCGGTAACGTCCGGCTCTTTCCCCGCCCGCCGTTGGAAGTCTCGTGGGCCACCGTGGTGCCTGGGAATGAGCGGCTGCAGATGGATACCAGTGGGGCGCTCGTACGGGGCGCGAAGGAGTTCGATTTTCTCCTCACGCCCACGCGCGACGGTGCCGTTACGCTGCCTGTCATCCGGTATGTGTATTTCGATCCGTATCGCAGTCTCTACGCAGTGGCGGAGACGCAGCCCGCGGACGTGCGCGTGGCGGCTGGTGAGCTCGCCGCAACGGGCAGCGAGGACCAGGCGGAGCAGCTGGCGCTGCGCGCGTGGCGCCGAAGCTCTACCGCCACGCTGTCGGAACTGTCGCCATCCGTGCGCAACGCTACGGGGGCGTTCGTGCTGCTGCTACCGGTGCCTGCACTGGTGGCGCTGGTCGCCCGCGCACGACGCCGACGGTCCTCGGATCGTGCCGCCACGACGGTGACACCCCCACGCGAACCCACCGTGCACGACGCCTCGCCGGCGGGGCAGGCGCGTCGGGCGCGCCGTACGGTGCTCGCGGTGCTCGCCGAGCGGCTCCAAGTGGCCCCCACCGACCTGGTGGCGCCGGGCGATGTCGAGCGCGTACTCCGACGTCGCGGGGTGACGCGCGCCACCACGGCTGCGCTTGTCGTACTCCTCGATGATCTCGCACGCGTGGGCTTCGGCCCGGCATCGATCACCGCGGGCGACATTACCCCCCTGGAGCATCGCGCGCGTCAGCTGCTCGACGCGGTCCATGCGGAAGCCGTGACGCACGGTCGTACGCCGCTCTGGCGGCGCCGGGCGTCGCGGCGTGGCACGCTGGCGCTGTGCCTCGCACTGCCGTTCGGTGCGCTGGTCCGTCCATCGGCCGTTCGCGCGCAGTCCACCATGGCAACAGGGACACCGGCCGTGGTGGCGTGCACCACCGCCGTCGATCCCACGGTCGCGAACGTGAACGCCGCACCCGCGGCACCGCGGAGCGTTCCCACGCCACTCGATCTCCTCGTGGGCGAGGGAACGGCGGCGTACGCGGCTCGCCGCTATGCGGCCGCCACGCAGCGGTTGGCCGTCGCCGCGGCAGCCTGTCCGCGCGACGTCGACCTGCTGGTCAATTGGGGCACCGCCGCCTGGGCCGCCAACGACACCGTGTCGGCCGTAATGGCATGGCAGCGCGCCGCGCGCCTCGACCCGCTGGCGGCCGACGTGCAGGCGCGCATGGCGCTGCTTCCCGCAGGCGCGCGCGGTGGCCTTGCCGCCATCCCCATGATCCCCGTCGTCCCCTTGGCGGTGCTGGCCGTAGTCGCCTGGGGGCTCGCGTGGCTGCTTCTCTTCGCGTCATGGCGTTCCGTTCAACGACGTAGCGCACTGGAAGCATCGGCGCTCGTGCTGATCGTCGGCGCCATCGCTGCCGGTGCCGCCGCGTGGCGGGGCGCCCAGGCCCTTGACGGCACCGGGCTCGCGATTATCCGACGTCCCGAAACGCTGCGGAGTGCGCCCGGTTTCGAAGCCGCCACGGTGGGTGGGGTGTCCACCGGCGATGTGGTGCGCATGAGTACCGTGCAGGAAGGCTGGTCGCGCGTCATGCTGGCCGATGGCCGCGATGGATGGCTCCCGGCCTCACGACTCGCCCCACTCGTCGCGGACACCCCGATCCGGTAAGCTTCGGGATGCCGCGCATCGCCGTTCTCCCGAGTGCCGTTGCCGACCAGATCGCCGCGGGCGAGGTGGTCGAGCGGCCGGCGTCTGTCGTGAAGGAAGTGGTCGAGAATGCGCTCGATGCCGGTGCCACCACCGTCGACGTCACCGTCGAGGAGGGGGGGCGCGCCCTCATCCGCATCGCCGATGACGGCTGTGGTATGGATCGTGACGATGCCGTGCTGGCGCTCTCGCGCCACGCCACCTCCAAGATCACCGCGGCCGAACAGCTGGTGGGCGTGCGCAGCTTCGGTTTCCGCGGTGAGGCGCTGCCGGCCATTGCATCGGTATCGGAGCTGCACATCGAAACGGCGCCGGAAGACGGGGCCGGGACGTCGGTGCGGGTGGCGGGTGGCGCTCTGCCGGACGTGCGGGATGCGGCGCGCCGCCGCGGCACCACCGTGTCGGTGCATCGCCTCTTCTACAACACACCGGCCCGGCAGAAATTCCTCCGCAGCCCGCGCAGTGAGTGGCGCAGCGTTCTCGAGACCATGCACGCCATCGCCACCCTGCGGCGCGATGTGCACTTCACCGTGCGCCACGATGGCAAGCTCGCACTCGATCTGCCGGCGGTGCCGACGCTCCGCGCGCGCCTCATGGCACTCTGGGGTGCGCGTGAGCTCGATCGCTTCGTCGATGTCGACGATGTACAAGGGCCCGTGCATGTCACCGGTCTCGTAGAGCGCCCCGCCGACGTCGGCACGGCATCGCGACGCGTGCTGCTCATCGTGAACGGACGGCTCATCCGCGACCATGGGCTCGTGCGCGCGGCCGAAGCGGCCTACAAGTCCACGCTCCCCTCGGGCGTTCGCCCCTCGCTGGTACTGCAGGTGCACGTCCCCGGCGGCGACGTGGACGTCAACGTGCATCCCGCGAAGGCTGAGGTGCGCTTCCGCGACCGATGGCCCATCGAGCGCGCGGTCGAGCAGGCCGTGCGCCGCGCGCTCGGGCTCTTCGAGGCGTCGGCCGGACTCGGCGGGTGGCGCACGTACACTCCGGCTGTTGCGCCGTCGCCATCCTGGCGCCCCGAAGGGACCCCGCTCGAACCGATGGCGCTACGCATCGCCAAGTCGCTCGATGGCCTCTTCGCCACGCGCGACGAACTCGCGGCCGCGCCGGCGTTCGATTCGCCGCCGTGGGAAGACACGGGCGTACCCACCGTCGGCCACGGCACGCCAGCGCCCGCACCGCCGGAAGACGCGACCCTCGGCGCGGTGTCGCCCGAACCGATCGTCGTGCCGCCGCTCCTGCAGTTGCGGCGGACATATCTCATGTTCGAGCACGACGAAGGGGTGGTCCTCATCGACCAGCACTCCGCGCACGAACGCGTGCTCTATGAGCGCTTCCTTGGCGTACTCGAACGTGGCGAAGCACCGTCGCAGCGACTGCTCTTTCCCATGACGCTGCACCTCGCGCCCGCCGAGGCGGACGCGTTCGAGGCGAGTCGCGATCTCTTCGCCAAGCTCGGCTTCGAAATCGATCACTTCGGCGGCAGCACGTTACTCGTGAACGCCGTGCCCATGCCGCATCCGCGCTTCGATGCCGAACGGTGCCTGCGGGATACACTCGCCGCGATGACCGGTGACCGTTCGGCGAGTGCCCACGCCCGCCACGAGCGCCTCGCTGCCACCTTCGCCTGCAAGGCAGCCATCAAGGCCGGCGATGCGATGTCACCGGGCGAGATGCGCGCCCTGTACATCGCGCTCGCCGAAACGACGCTGCCGGCCCACGACGTACACGGGCGTAGCACGATCGTCCGACTCTCCTGGGATGAACTCGATCGACGCTTCGGGCGCAAGTAGCCCGCACCGCGACGCCGGCATGGCTCGCGCGGTGACCGCGTGTATCGTCGGGCCGACCGCCGCCGGCAAGAGCGCGTTGGCCATGGCGCTCGCGGAAGCGAACGGGCTGGCTATCGTCAGCGCGGACTCGCGCCAGGTCTACACGGGCTTCGATGTCGGAACCGCGAAGCCGACCCGCGCGGAACGGGACTCCGTTCCGCACTTCGGTCTCGACATCGTCGATCCGCGCGAGCGCTACTCGGCACATCGCTGGGCCGCCGACGCCGATACCTGGTGCACACAGGCGACCACGGCCGGTACACCCGCGGTGATCGTGGGCGGTACGGGCCTGTACGTGCGCGCCTTCGTACAACCATTCGACGCGGTGCCCACCCTCGATGCGAACCGGCGTGAAGCGCTCGAACCATTTCTGGCCACGCTCGATCGCGACACCCTGCAGCGCTGGTGTACACGCCTTGATCCGGCACGCGCCGAGCTCGGACGCACCCAGCAGCTCCGGGCCGTGGAGACGGCGCTGCTGTCCGGGACCCGGCTCAGTGAGCATCTGCATGATGGACGCCCCGAGGCGCGGGTCGTCCGCTATCTTGTGGTGGATCCGGGGCCCGTCCTGTCCTCGCGCATCGCGGAGCGGGTGCACGCGATGGTCGCCAACGGATTCGTCGAGGAAATCGAACGGCTGCGCGAGGTGGTGCCGCCCGACGCACCGGCGTGGAACGCCAGCGGCTATGGGGTCATGCGCGCCGCCGTCGAAGGGACCATCTCGATGGCGGCGGCGGTCGAACGCGTCGTTATCGAGACACGACAGTACGCCAAGCGCCAACGTACGTGGTTCAGGCACCAGTTGCCCGCCGGTACCGTTACGCTGGTGAATCCGTTGGATGGTGACGCCGTCAGGCAGGCGCAGCAGTGGTGGAACACCATCGGTACCGCTCCGGCGGCATCGTCGCAGTCGGGGTAACGCCGGGAGGCGGCTCATGAAGATCGGTATCACCTGCTATCCCACCTACGGTGGCTCCGGCGCTCTCGCCACCGAGCTCGGTATCGCGCTCGCGGCGCGAGGCCACGAGGTGCATTTCATCACGTACGCGCAGCCGTTCCGGCTCCCAAGCTTCCTGCCGCGCGTGTACTTCCACGAAGTCGATGTGGGGCGCTATCCGCTGTTCGAGTATCCGCCGTACGATCTCGCGCTCGCCGTGCGCATGCACGAAGTCGTTCGTGATCACCAGCTCGACGTGCTGCACTGCCACTACGCCATTCCCCACGCCACGAGTGCGTGGATCGCGCGCTCGATGTTGCGCGAGGAGGGGCGGGATGTGAAGGTGGTGACCACCCTGCACGGCACCGACATCACCATCGTGGGGCAGGAGCGTTCGTTCTTCTCGATCACCAAGTTCTCCATCGAGAAATCGCACGCCGTGACGGCCGTGTCGGAGTATTTGCGCGACGAGACCTATCGGGCGTTCGGGTGCGTCGGATGTCATGTGGAGGTCATCCACAACTTCATCGATCCGGCACTGTTCGATCGCGGTCGGCACGTGTTCCCCATCCCGGCCGATGTCATCCGCGGCCGCAAGGTGGTCATGCACATCTCCAACTTCCGCCCGGTAAAGCGGGTGCGCGACATCGTGAAGACCTTCGCGCGCATCGACCGGGAGGTGCCATCGGTATTGGTGATGGTGGGCGACGGTCCCGAGCGCGTTGAAGCCGAGGCCGAGGCGCGCGATCTCGGCGTGGCCGACCACGTGCTCTTTCTCGGCAAGATCGATGCGATCGCCCCGCTCCTCGCTGGCGCTGATCTCTTTTTGCTCACGAGTGACAAAGAAAGCTTCGGCCTGAGCGCACTCGAGGCGTTGGCGACCGGGGTACCTGTCATCGGGGCGGAGGCTGGTGGGCTGCCGGAGGTGGTTACGCATGGCGTGACCGGGTTCCTCTACCCCGTCGGTGACGTGGAGAGCATGGCGCGCGCCGGCGTTGCGTTGCTCAGCGATCCCGTGCGGTGGCAGACCATGAGTGACGCCGCCGCCGCCGACGCCCGGATGCGATTCTCGGAGTCCGCGGTGGTGGCGCAGTATGAAGCGCTGTACGAACGCACGCTGCGCGAGCCCTCGCGCAGTCCCGCGGGCCCCCTTGATGGTGCGCCCCTCTCCTCTCTCGTCGGCACGTCGTGACGAATTTTCAGGCCATCGTGCTCGGGCTCGTGCAGGGCCTCACCGAGTTGCTGCCCGTCTCCAGCAGTGCGCATCTCGCACTCACCCCCTATCTGCTTGGCTGGCAGGATCCCGGGCTGTCCTTCGACGTGGCGCTGCACTTCGGCACCCTCGTGGCGCTCATGTGGTACTTCCGCGCCGAGTGGGTCGACATGACACGCAGCGCCTTCAGCATCGTGCGCACCCGCCGTGTGGAAACGGTACACGATCGGCGGTTGGTGTATCTGATGGTGGCGACAGTGCCGGCCGGCGTCGGCGGGCTGCTGCTCAATGATCTGGCCAAGACCACGTTTCGGTCGCCCTACATCATTGGCACCACGCTCATCCTGCTCGGCGTGCTGCTCTGGGCCATCGACAAGTGGAGCGTACGCTCGCGCAGCATCGAGGAGGTCACCCTGCGCGATGCCATCATCGTGGGCTGCGCTCAGGTGCTGGCGCTCGTGCCCGGCGTGTCGCGTTCCGGTTCCACCATCACGGCGGGCCGCCTGCTGCACCTCGATCGGCCGAGCGCGGCGCGCTTCAGCTTTCTCATGAGCATGCCCATTACCGTGGCGGCGGTGCTGAAGGAGGCGCCGGAGGCGCTCCGGGCTGAGGGGCTGTCCATGCCGTTGCTCTACGGGGTTATTGCCGCGGCTGTCAGCAGCTGGCTCGCGATCACCGTGTTGCTGCGCTACGTGAGTAAACACAGCTTCGGTATCTTCGCGCTGTACCGCGTCGTGCTGGCGTGCGTCGTGTTCTACACGCTGGCCACACGTGGCGGCTGACGGTACGCGAGTCACGGCGCCTGCACCGGGGCTCGCCGCGCAGCTGGGGCTCGTCCGTCTCGATTACCATGTGCGCGTCACGTCGACCATGGACGTGGCACACGCGCTCGCCGAGGAAGGGGCGCCGGCGGGTACGCTGGTCCTGGCGTCGTCGCAGGCGGCCGGGCGGGGGCGCAGCGGGAAGACGTGGACATCGGAGCCCGATGCCGGGTTGTGGTGCACCCTCATCGAACGGCCGCGTGATGGCCGCGCACTCGAGGTGCTCGCACTGCGTGTCGGGTTGCATCTCGCGCAGGCATTGGCGCCCGTCGTCGATGGGACCCTGCAGCTCAAGTGGCCCAACGACCTGTATGTGGGCGTGCGCAAGCTTGGTGGCATCCTCATCGAAGTGCGGTGGCGCGACGCGCGCCCCGAGTGGGTCGCCATTGGCGTGGGCATCAATCGCGTGGTGCCGGCTGGTTTTCCCGACGTGGCCCATGTGCGGAATGGGATTACGCGCGACGCGCTGCTCGCCGTGGTCGCGCCCGCGTTACGCCAGGCGGCCGCGGCGGATGGTGTACTCACCACGCACGAGTGCGAAGCGTGGGCCGCGCGCGATCTGGCTGTTGGCCGACGTGTGCTCTCACCGGCGCAGGGCGCGGTGCAGGGGATCACCCCCAACGGTGCCGTCGTCATCGCCACAGAGACGGGCACGATCGCCTGTCACAGCGGCAGCCTGATCTTCGAATAGCGGCCCGGTCCCGTGTGGGGAGACGCGCTGGCACGAAGATCACCGAGCCTGGTGAGGACACCGAGCACGGCCCGGCGTCGCGTGCCTCGGCTTGCGAGCCCGCCCCCCTCCATGCCCTCACCCCCCTCGGTGATCTCTGTGTGGTCGCGGTTCCCCGAGTCAGCCAAGGCCGGCTGCCATTTTGACGCGCCACCGCCAATGCGCTTGCCACGATGGCAAAGGGTTCTGCCTATCTGGCAAGTTGCTAAACTGTTGCAATGTATGGGTTTAGCGGTCTTCTTCGCCCCTTGACGCGCCTCTGGCGACCTCCTAGCTTTCACCTCGTTAGCACTCACTCGCTGTGAGTGCTAATCCATTTCCAGTCCGTTCCCCTGACACAGCACCAGGAGATCATCTCGTATGTCCAAGGTCGCGCCGCTCGCGGATCGCGTTGTCGTGAAGCCGCTCGAAGAGGCGGAGCAGATGCGCGGTGGGTTGTACATCCCCGATACCGCGAAGGAAAAGCCGCAGCAGGGTAACATCGTCGCCGTGGGCCCCGGCCGCTTCGAGAAGGATGCCCGCGTCCCGATGGACGTGAAGGTCGGCGACAAGGTCCTGTACGGAAAGTACAGCGGCACCGAAGTGACCATCGAGGGCGAGCAGCTGCTCATCCTTCGTGAGTCCGATATCCTCGCCGTGATCAACTGAACCGCACTCTAACTCCATTCAGCAACCATGGCTGCCAAGGAACTGCATTTCAACACTGAGGCGCGCGCGGCTCTCAAGCGCGGCGTCGATCAGCTCGCCGAAGCGGTGAAGGTCACGCTCGGCCCCAAGGGTCGCAACGTCGTCATCGACAAGAAGTTCGGCGCCCCGACGGTCACCAAGGACGGTGTGACGGTCGCGAAGGAAATCGAACTCGCCGATCCGATCGAAAACATGGGCGCGCAGATGGTGAAGGAAGTCGCGACCAAGACGTCGGACCTCGCCGGTGACGGCACCACGACCGCCACGGTGCTCGCCCAGGCCATCTTCCGTGAAGGCCTCAAGAACGTCACGGCCGGTTCCAACCCGATGGCGCTCAAGCGCGGTATCGAGAAGGCCGTCGCCGCGATCGTCGACGAGCTCAAGAAGATCTCCGTGCCCACCACGGGCAAGAAGGAGATCGCGCAGGTCGGCACCATCTCGGCCAACAACGATCCCGAGATCGGCAACCTCATCGCGGAAGCGATGGAGAAGGTCGGCAAGGACGGCGTGATCACCGTCGAAGAGGCCAAGGGCCTCGAGACGACCCTCGAGACCGTCGACGGTATGCAGTTCGACCGCGGCTATCTCTCGCCGTACTTCGTCACGGACCCGGAGAAGATGGAGGCCGTGCTCGAGAACGCCCTCATCCTCATCCACGACAAGAAGATCTCGGCCATGAAGGACCTCCTCCCGGTCCTCGAGAAGGTGGCGCAGCTCGGCAAGCCCCTCCTCATCATCGCTGAAGACGTCGAAGGCGAAGCCCTCGCGACGCTCGTCGTGAACAAGCTCCGCGGCACGCTCCGCATCGTCGCCGTGAAGGCGCCGGGCTTCGGCGATCGCCGCAAGGCGATGCTGCAGGACATCGCGACGCTCACGAAGGGTCAGGTCATCTCCGACGAAGTCGGCTTCAAGCTCGAGAACGCGGTCCTCACCGACCTCGGCTCGGCCAAGCGCATCGTGATCGACAAGGACAACACCACGATCATCGACGGCGCCGGTGACCAGAAGGACATCGAAGGCCGCGTGAAGGAAATCCGCGCCGCCATCGACAAGAGCACGTCGGACTACGATCGTGAGAAGCTCCAGGAGCGTCTCGCGAAGCTCGCCGGTGGCGTGGCCGTCATCAACGTCGGCGCCGCGACCGAAGCCGAAATGAAGGAGAAGAAGGCCCGCGTTGAAGACGCGCTGCACGCCACGCGTGCCGCCGTCGAAGAGGGCATCGTCCCGGGCGGCGGCGTCGCGCTGGTGCGCGCGCAGCATGTCCTCAAGGACGTGAAGGTCGCCGAGCGCGACGAACAGATCGGTGTCGACATCATCCGTCGCGCCATCGAAGAGCCGCTCCGCATGATCGTGCAGAACGCCGGCGGCGAAGGCTCCATCGTGATCGAGAAGATCCGCAACGCGAAGGAGACGAGCTTCGGCTACAACGCCCTCACGGACACGTACGAAGACCTCGTGCAGGCCGGCGTCATCGACCCGACCAAGGTTACGCGTACGGCGCTCCAGAACTCGGCCTCGATCGCCGGTCTGCTCCTCACGACCGAAGCGCTCATCGTCGAGAAGAAGGAAGACAAGCCGGCGGCTCCGGCCGGTGGCCCGGGCATGGGCGGCATGTACTAAGCCGATGGCTTAGCGACATCCTCTCCGCACCAAGCACGACGGGCGTCTCGCGAGAGACGCCCGTTCGTGTTTTCCGGCCACGGCGCCCACCGCTGGCGTCGAGGGGTACTCACCCCTTACGGCAGGGGAATCACCCGGTACTGCACCGCCATCGACAGGAGTTGATGAAACGGTTCCTCCGACGGCGGCGGCCCCGCCGTCGGCGACACGGCGAATTGCAGCGCCACCTCCGTCCCCGCCGTCGGAACTGGACCGGTGAGAATGGTCAGCCACGCCACTTCAAGGCGCTCCCCGGTCGAACCGGCGACCCCCGGCGCCCAGAAGACCATGGCAGGCAGCGGTATCGCCGGATCCAGGCGGACCTGCAGCTGCCAGCGCTGGTTGGCGCGCACGGTGATCGTCCCGCGATAGCAGTCGGGGCCGCACGCATTCCCGGTCGGTACGGCGTTCAGCATCGGCTGCATTGGGGCCGTGACGAACACCCCCCCGATCGTGACCGCCGTGACGGTACTGATCGGCGGCGCCTGTGCGACAGCGGGTTGGGCATGCAACGAGCGCCCGAGCATCGAGGTGCTGAGAGAAAAACAGGCGGCCGCGCAGGCGAGCCGCCCACACAGTCGACAGGGAATGGCGGCGGTCATGGCGCGGACACGGTGATGGACACGGGAAGGGAACAGTTGGCGGCACTCGCTGGCCGGTCGCGCAGCCAGTCGAGGGTGGCGCGGAAGTACAAGTCGAAGCTCTGGTTCACCGTGTAGCTGCCCCCGGTACCGATGGTGGTGGGCGATGTCGAGAGGGGGGTGGTGCGGCTCCCCGGGGTAAGTCCCCACGTGAGGCTCGACGCCGGGCGCGATGCGCAGCTGCCGGTCATCGAGGCAGACGCGGCCTGAATGCTCACGCGCCACCCCGACGTGGACGACACGGTGACGCGAAAACTGCCAGCCACATCGAACGCCCCCGCCGCGTAGTCGGCCGCGGTGAGCTGCCCGCTCGCGGGGAGCAGCGTGAAGTCCGGGCTCGCCGTGACCGTGAGCTGACGGGTGGGCTGAATCCGGTTCGTCACGACCAGATGCAGACGGCAGGTGCCGTTTCTCGAGGTGCCCGTATCACACGGTCCCGGGGCGGGAATCGACGACTGGGCGAACAGCGCGGTGCGCGGCGCCGCCGCCATGGTGGTCATGGAAGCCGCGGCCATCGCCACTCGCAACACCGTGGCCCACCGAGACGCCCGCAAGGCACGTAGGCGGGTCATTGTGGCCGCTCCGTGGATCGGGCGGCGGGACGGCTTCCCGTGGTCTTTGTGCGTGGGGCAGCTGCCCGCGCGGGCGCCGCGGAACGCGTGGGCGTCGGCGCGTCCGTGGCGCTCTCCACCGGAATCGCACCAGGTGCATCGGAGTTGAACGTGCGCATCCGCAACGGGCGCGGACGCACGTCGAGTGACACGTCGGGGGTGTTGGCGGTCGCGCCGATTTCGATCGTCGGTGCGCTGCCAGCCAGTGCCAGTGGCTCCTCGGCGGCCGACGCATCCATGACCAATTCGTAGCGGCCTATCGGCAACGCATCGACCACGTAGTGGCCGTCGCCAAGCGCGCGCGCGCGCCACGCATAGCCACTGCTGTCACGGGCCGATACCACCACTTGTGAGAGCGCCGCGCGAGAGAGGCGCGCCGAGTCGCTGGCAGGAACGCGAAGGGTGATATGCAACGGCTGCACCACGCGCAGCGCAATGGCTTCACCGGCCGCCACTCGGGGACGCGCCGCCACGAGCCCCGTGGGCACCGTACGCGCATCCACATCGTGACGAGTCTGAGAACAGGCGTAGCGTCCATGCGTATCGGTCGCCACCCGGCTTCCGCCGCACAGCACCACGACGCCCGCCACGCCACGTTCACCGCGGTCACGGCGGCCGTTCGCATTCTCGTCACGGAAGACGAGTCCGTTCGCGGACGAGGAGAGCCGCGGGAGCGTGGTCGCCCGATCGAGGCGTAACGAGTACAGCAGCGGCGCACGTCCGCTGGAGGTGGAGAGACTCATGAACGGGTTCCGCTCCACGCCGAGCGCCACGCGCATGCCCGCCACCAGGGGCACCGAGAGACTGGCGCGGGCGATCGCTGCGGCCGGGAGCGTGCGGCCGACCTGCATGCGCTGCCATTCCGCGTCGACGAGCAGGCTGCGCGTCAGAAAGGGTCGGAAACGGTCGAGCCGAACCGTCAGCGACTGCTGGCCCGGCAAGCTCCCCGTTGATCCGCTGTACTGCTGCTGCATGTAGGCGACGGAGAGCGCGCCGCGCATGCCGCCGCGTGAAGCGAGGACCATGTGATCGAGCCGCCACTGGCGGCTCGAGAGCGACGACAGATCAAGCCCACCGAGCGAACGATCGAGCTGTGCCAGCAGCGAGCGGCCGGTGAGTTGCGTGCCCGCCACGGTGACGTTGAGTGTACCGCCGCCCGCCAGCTCCTTGGTGCCGATGCGCCCCTGCGCGGTCCCCGCCGAGAACGCCTGACCGCGGGCTTCGAAGCCGAGGCTGCCGCTGCGCCAGAACGCGATGTTCGGTGTCACGTACCACCCGCGGTTCTGCGCCGCCCCCATTGTCTGGTTGTCGTCGCGCTGCGTCCACCCGCCAATGGCGATGTAGCTGCGCCGGCCGAGCATGTGCGTAGCCGTCGCCAGGAGCTCATCGGAGGCGCGGGCGAAGGCCTGTGATCCGCCAGGGGCGTGCATCGCACGAATGTCGAGACTGGAACGCTGACCAATGAGTCGCGCGCTGGTGGCCACGCCAAGGCCGGTACCACCGGCGTGTGTTCGATAGGCCAGCTCCGACGAGATCCCGGAGCCGAGTGCGCTGCCGAATCCGCCGCGGATCCCCCACACGTCGAGGGCGCGGCGCGTGGTGGGATCCTCCAGCGACGCGCCGAAGATCGCGGCCCGCGCGCGCGGCAGGTCGACGCCGAGTTCGCCACCGCGAAAGCGACCGGGCGCATGGCCCACAAGCGAGAACTGCTGCTGCTGCGACATGGGACGCAGGTCGAACGCCCGTGCCTGCAGTGCCCCGCGTCGCACCCGGGCTATACCGCCCAGGCCGGCCAGAAACTGGCCACCCAGTTCGGGAAACGCACCCGCTGTCGCCCCGGCGCTGAGCTGGGCACGCGGATGCTCGATTTCGAAGGAGGGGGGAGTGGTGAGCACGCCGGCGCGCGCGAGCGCGAAGCCCGCACCGCCAAGCGCCGAGTTCGCGCCGGCATACGAGAATCGTCCGGCGATACGCAGCGAGTCCGATACCGGCCCGCCAAGCGTCACGGCATAACCCTGCAGGGCCTCGGCCGCACCGCTGCGGCCAGCCACGACCGACGTCGTGAGCGTTGGCCCCGCCGCCGTGCCGGTGATATCGGACAGCACATCCACCGGGACCTGCACCACCAGCGGCGCACTGTCCGGGCGGGCAAGCTGCACCGGGACCATGACCACGCCTTGATTGGCGCTCGAGGGTACCCACAGGCGCAGGGCCAGGGTGCGACTCGTACCGGACGCGAGCGCCCGCGCCTGCGGCTCGACGCGTTCGATCGGACGCAACTCTACTCGCCAGTCGCTCGGTGCGTCAACGCGAATCGCCGGGTTCTCCGGCACGTTGCCATCGTTGCTCACTCGGATCGCCAACTGGCTCCACCGTCCGCGTGACGCGGCGATCCCCTGCGGTGGCACTGACATCGCGAGACGTCGCATCACCGGCACCTCGGCATCAACGGCAACCTGCGCGGTGGCCGCGCCTAGTGTGAACTCTACGGTCCCAGCCAGCGATCGGCCGGCCGGCGCGCGACGCGACACGCGAAGGGCAAGGACGAGCGCCGAGTCGCGGGCGAGATCGAGAAATCCGCTGGAGGGACCCACAACTTGCACGAAGCGCGACACCACCACGCGATACTGCGCTCGGCGGTTCGCGTCGGTTCCATCCCACCGCATGCGGGTCGGAACGGTCACCCGAACCACGAGCAGTTCGCTGCCCCGTGTCTCGACGACGAGATGCGTTGCCGCCGCGTTCTTGTCGTCCTTGCGATTCGTCGTGCGGTCGTGGTCGACGGCGGCGGAGGCGTTGGTGCGTGCGTCGGCCGCCACCGAGGTCCGTTCGGCCGCCCGGTCGGGTGATCGCGTGGCCGATGCCGGACGCACGATGATGACGCGGCTCCCCATGACGAACGCCCCGTCACGCGCGCGCCCGTCCCCCCGGAGGGAACCGACGTAGGCTTGTCCCAGGGCGTCCCCTGCCATGGCCAGGCTACTCACGAGGCCGGTCATGACCGACACCATTACCCGCCGCATCGATCAGCCCTGACGCAGACGGAAACGGAACTCCGGGGTGTACGTGCCGACAGGCGTCCGCAGCGGGTCCCAGGAGAGCGGCTGGCACACCCAGACCGTGATCGCGGCGGCCGCGTTCACGAAGGCGATGGTCGGCGCCTGCGACGAGGGCGCGGCGCTGATGCCGGTAATGTCGATGGCGCAGTCAGCCAAGCGCGTCGGCTGCGTGCCGCCCACCTTGATGCGGAGCCCCGTGGGCGGTTGGGTGGCAGCGGCCAGGGTCACCTCGCACGGCCGCCGCCCGCACTTGAGCACCGTCACGTTGAGCGAGCCGAGCACGGCGAATCCCGCCTGGAAATCGGCTGGTTCGGGCGTCGGACGCACCGGCGTGAAGGTCACGCTCATGCAGCTGTTGGAATTGCCAGATGCACAGGTCTGCGCCGCTGCCGCGCCCAGTGGCACGATCCAGCATGCCAGCAGCAGGACGCTTGTGTGAATCACGGAACGGCGCAGGGAGAACGACACGGAAGGCTCAGCGTACGTCGTGGCTGTACATGCCGGCGGCAATCTCCTGACCGCCGTAGTCGACGATGGAGAGCAGCAGGTACTTGCCCTTCGGCAAGTCGGGCAATGTGGCCGTCGTATGCATGACGGCACCCGGCAACGCGTACATCGGGGGCAGGTCGATAGTCTGCACGAGGGAGTTATCGTCACGACGGATTTCCAGTCGTCCCTTGGTGACGTAGTGCTTGGCACCGCGATTGGCGAACGCCACGATCGCGACGTCGTGCGCGACACTGTTGCGCGTCGTGCGCGCCACGGACAGCCCTTCCACCTCGCCGTCCACTGCCAGGCCATCGTGCGCCACGTAGACCTTGAGCCCCGTGCGCACGTTGTACATCAGCTGGCGTCCAGCGCCCTGCGGTGTGCTGGTGGGGGATTCCACCACGACCAGAGACCAGCACTCCCGGCTGAGCCGCGCCGGACCGGTGTAGTCAATGCGTACGGTTTGCGCCTCGCCGGGCTTGAGCGAGAGCGACATGGGGAACACCTGCAATGAGTTGGCGCAGCTACCGGAGATCGTACCTACCGGATAGAAGCGATTGTTGCCGTCCGGGGCGCGATCCCAGTCTTCCAGCTTGATCACGGCCTGAGCGGGCGTCGTACCTTCGTTGCGGACCGTGAGCACGCCGGTACGCTCTTCGGCGCCATCGGCCTGGAGCACGAGATCGAGCTTGTCGATCGCCAGCTGGGCCTGTGCCTCGTGCATCGGTACACACACCAGCGTGGCCACGAAGGCGAGACGGGCGAACTGGGCGAAACGCGAGACGGATGTCATGGCGAAGTGAGAGTGATGTTGACGGGGATCGAATAGTTGCCGGGCGGATTGGCCGTCCAGCTCCACAACGAACGGTAGAAAATCGCGAGTGATCGGCCGCTGGTGGCTGGCGCAACCAGACTGTTCGTCGGCCAGAGCGTGGCGCTCGTCGCGCTGCTCACCCACGGGCCGCTCGCCGTGGCACTCCACTGGAGATCACTGGCTGGTTTCTGCGGGTTCGCCGCCGACCCGCTGTAGGTCCACGTGCTTGCCGCACTTTGTACCGAGACCCGATACGGCGAATTGGCGCGCACCACCATCGTGGGCCCCGCCACCTCGGCGAAGCCTGCGGACAACACCTGCGCGGTCAGCGTGGGGATCGTGGTGCTGCTCGCACTGAGCGCGAGGCTGACCACCATGGGCTGCGGTAAACGGAGTGTTACCGCGACCGTACAACTGGTGGTGCTGCTGCAGGTGCTTTGGGCCGACAGGGGTTGGCCGACACCCGACAGCAACATCCCGAGCAGAAGGGAAACCGCGCGGCGTCGCACGGGAGCTCCGGGATAGGGGCGTGTGCGGGATCCGCGAGGGGGCCGCGGATCCCGCCCTCACCGTGTTACGGCGACGTGAGCGTGTAGTTCACCGCGAGGCTGTATGCGCCCGGGGCATCCGTCGTCCAGTTGTATACGACGTTATAGCCGATGGAGATATTCGAGCTGGCCGTGGCCGATGCGCCCGACGCGATCTGTACGCCGGCCGTCGACAGCGCCGATGTGGTGCTGAAGTTGTCGATGCTCAGCTTGAGGTCGCCGGCCGACTTGCTGTTGGTGCCGCCGGTCCACGTGGCAGCGGCCGCCGAGGCCGTGACCTTGTAGCTCGAGTTCGCCTTGACGGTGAGCGAGATCGCATTGGCGTCGCTCACGCCCGCCGAAGCGCCGAAGTTCGCGGCGGTCGGCGCGGTCAGATTCGTCGTCGCCGAGCTCACCTGCAGGCTGGCCACGTACGGGACACTCACGTTGACGGTATTGGTGACAGAGCAGTTCGTCGGGCCAGCCGACGTCGTACCGGTGCAGTTCAGAGCCTGCGCCTGAGCGGTTCCCGCCAGGACGGCCGACATGGCGGCCGTGGCGATGATCCGAGTGACCTTCATCGATCTCTCCGGAATTAAGGGGGCGTACGGGAGTCTCCCGTAACTGGCTGATCTCGACGGAGTTCGGGGGAGCCGAGATTGTGACAGCCATCAGCAGGAAGATCGACCTGAGCCGCAGGTCACAAAAACTTGATTGCGTATTTGGTCTTACCTAAATTCTGGAAAATCGGCCGCTCCTGTGACGAACTCATCCGTAGTTGCGTCAATCGTTCGTTGTCGTCCTCTACTCATGACTCTGATGAGACGCCGGTTTCTGACTGCTTCATTTCGGCTAAGTGCCGTATTTACATCTGTTTGTGCCATGTCCGCCTGCCTGCCAGCCACAAGCGAGCCCAGCGGTGTCACGCCGCTGGAAGGCCAGTGGGACGTAAATGGGCAATCGGCGTCCGGCGCCGGCGGGGCATTTCAGGGAACGTGGACGGTGCGGAGCACGTCGGCCGTCGCATTCGCCGGCAGCTTCGACGTCATCGAATCCACGAGTGGGGGCGGGCAACGCCGCCTCACCGGGCCCGTAACGGGACGCATGGCCAACGCCAACACCGCGGAATTCGATGTGATCGTCATCGGCTCCACCCGTCGACACATCGGCACCCTACAGGCCGACACGGCAAAAGGCAGCTGGTTCGATGTCAGCCAGAACGGGGCGGTCGAGGCATCGGGCACCTTTCGCGCGGTGCGTCGCCGCTAGAGCCCCAGCGAGAGCTGTGCGGCAGCCGGGCGGCCGACACCCCCGTCGGCGCTGACGGGGGACAACACGATCCGTTGCGGGGCCGCGAGCACGCTGTCGCGCTTCCACGCGGCCTTCCGGAGCGCATCGCGCGCGGTCTTCACCGCCAACTCCGGGGTGTTGTTGGTTTCGCTCAGGTGCGCCAGAACGACCGCGCGTAGACCGCGATGCGCACAGGCGGCGGCCAGCGCCGACGCGTGTCGGTTGGACAGATGGCCCTGCCCGCCGCCGATGCGGGCCTTGAGAGGCGCCGGATACGGCCCGTCGGCCAGCATCGCGTCGTCGTGGTTCGACTCCAGCACCAGCAGGTCCAATCGTTCGAGAAAGGCAGCCAGCCCGTCTGGCACGTGCCCCGCATCGAGTACGATTCCGGCACGGGCGCCACTCGCCTCGTCCGTCAGCACGAAGGCCCGGCAATCGCTCGCGTCGTGGGGTACCGGCGTGTGCTCCACGGTGAACCCGCAAAGCGACATCTGGCCGCTTGTCCCCAACACTGCAACGTCGGCGGGCGCTCCGCTCGCCTGCACGGACAGCGCCGTATGGGTGGCGGCCGAGGCGTGCACGGTCCATGACCAGCGATCGCAAGCCGCTGCGGCCCCGCATGCATGGTCGACATGCTCGTGCGTGAGGAGCAGCCCACCCACCTCTTCAGGGCGGCGCGCGGCCGCCTCGAACCGCTTCGCAAGCGTGCGCACCCCGAAGCCGGCATCCACCAGCAGGCTGCCAGCACTACCGTCCACCAGGATCGCATTCCCGCGACTCCCGGAGCCAAGCATCGTAATCGTGATCATGGCCGGGTTCTCAGCGACGGGGCCAACGCAGGTCGGCCGTGGCCACCGCGTGCAGTGTGCGCCACCACCGCCGCGGGCGATCGGACAGGAGAACCTGCCGACGCGCCATCATGCGCTCGGCCATGTCCACGAACTTGTCCACCCCGAACTCGGCATACGGCACGCTTCCGCCCCACGAGAACGGGGCCACCGCCTTCGGCGGCATACTGTCGTACACATTGGCACCGGTGCCGACGACACATCCAGTGGTGAGTCGCAGCCCGATCCCCGTTTTCGCATGATCGCCGAATAGCGTGCCGAGGAACTGCATCCCGGTGTCCACGAGGCCATCGGGGGTCCAGAGCGACACGGTGCCGTAGGTGTTCTTGAGATTGCTCGTGGTGGTGCCGGCGCCGAGGTTCACCCAGCGACCGAGAACCGAGTGGCCGACAAACCCGTCGTGCCCCTTGTTCGCATGCCCCACGAATGTCGTCACCGACACCTCGCCGTGCACGCGACAAACCTCGCCGATCGAGCACCCGGACACGCGTCCGCCGAGAATGGCCGAGGACTCCCCCACGAAACAGGGGCCCACCACGCGCGAAAACGCCTGTACTGAGGCCCCTTGGCACAGCAGCACCGGCCCCGCCGTGGTATCAAATACCACGTGCGGCTCCACCGTGGCACCGTCGGCCACGAACACGCCGTGATCCCCCAGGACCGTCACGCCGTCCTGCGACAGCTGGCGCGCGCTCAGGGCCGGCACCAGCGCCGGAATATCTCGTAACAGGAGGGTCTGCAGCTGCCCCACGATGTCCCACACCTCTTCGAGCCAGAGCCCCGGAATGGTGGCCATGGAGCCTGTGCCAGGGAGCACGTCGTCGAGCGTGAACTGTGGGTCGTGGAGCTGCTCCTGTGCCACCGGGGCTGCGAGCCGTACCGCCGCCACCTGCTGCTCGATGATGAGGACCGTGGCCGCACTCAGCGCCGGCAGCAGGGTCGGCACCGCCCGGCTATTCACCAGCCACGCGCCGGCCGGCACATCGCCCTCATGATGCGGGGGCGCGTCGAACTCCTCGAACCCGGCGAGATGCGGGGAGGAGATGTGGCCGAGTACCGATGTCTGCAGGACCTGCTGCCAGCGCTGGCGCTGCAGCAAGGCACCCACCCGCATTTCGCTCAACGGGCGCGACGTGGAGAAGGGTTCGAAACGGCGCGCGCGCGCATCGTCGAGGACGAACATCATGGAGCGCGCATCTCGGGCGGCAGCGCGTCCAGCAACGTCTTGAGGTCGGCAGCCTGCTCGCGGGTGGTCACCATGACGAGACCGTCACGGGCCACCACCACGAGATCCTGCACGCCGTACAGCACCACGCGGGTGCCTTCCGCGTGCACGACATTGCCCGTGGCCTTGCACGCGAACGTCGGGCCCAGCATGGCGTTCTCCTGCGCATCGTGGGTGCGCACGCGGTGCAGCGCCGCCCACGTGCCCACGTCGTCCCAGCCGAACTCGCCGGCCAGCACGAGCACTCGTGACGAACGCTCCAGTACCCCCACGTCGATCGCGATCGACTTCACCTGAGCGAAGAACGCGGCCAGGTCGTGGCCGGCGGCGTCGAGCGCCGGCTGTACTTCGGGCGTGAGCGCGCGGATCTCGTCGAGCAGGTCGCCCACGCACCAGGCGAAGATCCCCGAGTTCCACAGATACCCGTCGTTCACCATACGTTCGGCTGTCGCGCGATCGGGCTTCTCCGCGAACCGGGCCACCTTGCGTACGCCGTCCCGGAGGAGGTCGCCGGGCTGGATGTAGCCGAACCCCGGATCGGGCCGCGACGGCACGATCCCAACGGTCACGAGCGCGCGCTCGTCGAGTGCCACCTGCGCCGCCCGGTCGAGCGTGGCGCGGAACGTCGGCACGTCACCGATGGCCCAGTCCGCGTGGGTGCACACCATCACGGCCTCTCGGCCGTCACGCTCGGCGATCAGCTTGGCGGCCCACGCGAGCGCGGCACAGGTGCCGGCTGGACGCGGCTCGGCGATCACGTTTTCCGGGGGGAGCGATGGGTCGAGCTGCAGCACGGCACTCCGCAGCGACGCGTTGGTAAGCACCATCGTGCGCTCGGGCGGAGCGGAGGGCCGCAGCCGTTCGATGGTATCGCAGAGCATCGGCGCGTCCGTGATGAGCGGCAGGAGCTGCTTGGGGCGCTCCGGCGTCGACAACGGCCAGAATCGCGAGCCGACGCCACCGGCCAACACGACGTTCCAGCGAATCATGAGATCACCTGAAGGCAACGGCCACTGTTGTGCGCAAGCATCAGCATTGGGAAGGATCCGCGGACAGCGCGGCGGCCGGCGCGGTGTACGCCTGCACGCGCGACAACAGCCGGCGCGGACTGAACGGTTTGGTCATGATCTCGGACACCCCGAGCGCTTCCGCCTCGCGCAACTGCGCATCCTGACCGGCAGCGGTGAGTACAATACAGGGCAGGGTGGCCCATCGCACGTCGGCACGCATCACGCGTAACACGTCGATCCCTGACATGCCGGGCATCATGAGATCGAGCAGAACGAGCGCAATGGACGGATGCTGATGCAGTATGGCGAGCGCCTCCTGCCCCTGCTCGGCAAGGTACACGATAAAGCCATCCTGCTCGAGCCGCGTACGGATGATGCGGCCGATATGGGGCTCATCATCGACGATCAACACCGATACGCCCACAGATGGGGGGGCGGTCACGATCCCGTCAACCGGTCAGACCAGCGCCGACAGCTGCGTACGGTAGCGTCGCAGATCGTAGAGTAGGCCGGCCAAATTCGCTGTCGGCTGGAGGAGCACGAGCAGATAGACATCGTGCGAGAGCGCTGACACCACCGCGCTCCCGGCGTCGTACTCCAGCACCAGCAGACCGAAATCTCCCCGCTGTGCAGCAAGCCCCAGATCAGCGGCCGCCAGCGCCATCGGCGGGACGAACGCCGCTACGCTTTCCGGATCGAGAGGAGTGGCCGAGCTGCCGTCGATGAGGAGGCCGTCACGGCCGAGGACGACCGCGGCATCGACACCGTCCCGGCGCCGCAGCGCACTGACCAGATCACGAATGGTGGGCATGGCGGAACGCTGGCGGCCCCACGGGGTGAAGTCAAGCGACAGGAACGTGTCCGAACCGCTTGCCCGGACACGAGTTGGGCGGTAACCTCCGCATCGTGTCGGACACCGGCCAATTGGCCGGATCACCTCTGGAATCGTCATGAGCTTCACCCCGAACGCTCGTCGCCTCGGCGCGCCCCGCATTGCTCGGCGCGCCCTCTCGTTTTGTGCCGCTCTGCTCTTCGCCGGTGGGTCGGCGGCGTGCAGCGACGAAAATCCGTTCCTGTCGCCGGCCACACGCGAAAACGTGGTCCGTACGTTCAGCGTGTGGACGCTCACCGGATCAAATCCGTCGTTGCCGGCCGCCATGCTGTTCACCAACCTCACCCCCGAACGCCCGCAGGTGCTGTCGAACGGCTCCGTGAACTTCGAGGTGGCGTTCGACCTCACGGGCGATGGCAAGGTGCGAGTCATTCCGGCCCGGGCGCTCGTCCCGCAGTCGCCGGCCGGCGCACCCATCGTCGGCTTGCTGCGCTCCAACAGCGCCTTCAGTGCACTCACCCGGGCTCCCGAGCGTGGCTACACCGACGACTCCACGATGGTCGTTGGCGTGAACGAGCTCGTGCTGGTGCGGCTCGCGAGCGCCGGCTGCATCTACGGCGAGCCGTACTATGCGAAGGTCGCGGTCGACAGCATCATCGCGAGTGAGCGCCGGATCGTGCTGCGCACGCTGGTCAACCGCAACTGCGGCTATCGCGCGCTGACCGAAGGCCTTCCTACTACCTGATTTTTCTCAACTGGTATGCACGATATTCGTCTGCTGCGGGACCAGCTCGATCATCTTCGAGACGGCATGCGGCGTCGCGGCAAGCTCGAGGAGTTCGCGCCGCTGCTCGATCGCGCCGAGTCGCTCGAGAAGGAGCGCCGCGCGGCCATCACGGAGCTCGAAGCCCAGCAGGCGCGTCGCAACAAGGTGACCCAGGAGGTCGCCCAGAAGCGGAAGGCCGGGGAAGACGCGACCGGACTCATTGCCGAAAGTCGTGTAATCGGCGAGGCCATCGGCGCGCTCGAGCAGCGGCGCAACGATGCCGAAGCGGCGGTGCAGGCGATGCTGTACGAACTCCCCAACATCACGCTGCCCGAAGTGCCCGAGGGCGATGAGTCCAACAACACCGTCGTGAAGTCGTGGGGCACGCCTCGCGAGGACGCCGCGTCGGTGATGCCGCATTGGGAGAAGGGCGCGGCGCTCGGCATGCTCGACCTCCCGCGCGGTGCCAAGATCACGGGATCCGGCTTCATCGTGTACCGCGGAGCCGGTGCCAAGTTGGTGCGTGCCCTCATGAACATGATGCTCGACCTGCACACCGAGCAGCATGGGTATGAGGAGGCGTGGGTCCCACTCGTGGTGAACCGGGCCAGCATGACCGGCACGGGGCAGCTGCCCAAGTTCGAGGACGACATGTACGCCGTGCCCGATGAGGATCTCTTTCTCATCCCCACGGCGGAGGTGCCGGTCACCAACCTGTACCGCGACGAAATTCTCGAGCTCGCGGACCTCCCCAAGGGCTTGTGCGGCTACAGCGCCTGCTTCCGTCGCGAAGCGGGGTCTGCGGGCAAGGATACCCGCGGGCTGCTGCGCGTACACCAGTTCGACAAGGTCGAACTGGTGCGGTACGCGACGCCGGAGAACTCGCGTGAGCAGCTGGAGATGCTCACCCGCCACGCGGAGACGGTGCTGGAGCTGCTCGAGTTGCCCTACCGTCGGCTGTTGCTTGCCGCCGGCGATACCGGGTTCTCGAGCGCGATGACCTACGACCTTGAGGTGTTCGCGCCGGCCGTCGGCAAGTGGCTCGAGGTCTCGAGTTGCAGCGTGTTCACCGACTTCCAGGCGCGTCGGGCAAATATCCGGTACCGGCCGGCTGCGGGGGAAAAGCCGCGCTTCGTGCACACGCTCAACGGGTCTGCGCTGGCGTTTTCTCGCATCATCGCCTGCTTGCTCGAGCATCACCAGCAGGCTGACGGCTCGGTGCGCATCCCCGAGGCGTTGCGACCCTATTTCGGACGGGCGGAGTTGCGCTGACGCGCAGCACTCCGCCAGTTCGTCCTCACGCGACACCACTCCCTGTCATGCGCCGTCGCCGTTGGCCGGTCGTCGCCATGGTGCTCGGGGTCATCGGGCTGCTCGTGTGGTACGTGGCGTACACCCAGCACGTGGTCACGCAACTCCGCGGCGCGGCGGCCGGGCAGGGGCGCATGTATGCCCGCATTTACGAAGCGCTGCAGGACACCAGTCTCAACGCTGACCCCACCATCGCCCTGCTCGATCTCTCCACGCAGATCAAAGAGTCGGGGCTGCCGCTCGTACTGACCGACAAGAACGGCCGTGTTTCCGCCACCGCCAATCTGCCGCCGGACATCGAGCCGTCGGATAGTGTGCGGTTCTGGCGCTATCTCATGGAGCTCGACCGGCAGAATCCGCCCATCGTGCAGCCCGCCGTCGGTGCTGTGCACTTCGGCGATAGCGCCATTGTCAGCGGGCTGCGATTCATTCCCGTCCTGCAGGCGTTGGGTATCACCCTGCTCGTCGGTTTCGGCATCTACGCCCTGGTTGAGCGCGGGCGCGCCGAACGGGAGAAAGTGTGGGCCGGCATGGCGCGGGAGGCCGCTCATCAGCTGGGCACTCCTTTGTCGGCGCTCACCGGGTGGATCGAACTGCTCGCCGACACCGTCACTGGGGCCACCGCGACGCGGGCCGTCGACGCCATGGCGCAGGATGTCCAGCGGCTCGAGCGGGTATCACATCGTTTCGAGCGCATTGGCCGCCCTCCGCGCGACGAGAAGGTGGACGCCACGGCGCTCGTGCGGCGACTCGCTGACTACTTCGCGGCACGCGCCCCCACACTGGCGCGCACGGTCACCATCCGCAGTGAACATCCGGGTGCGCCGGTCATGGTGCATGGCGACCAGGTACTCCTCGAATGGGTGCTCGAGGTGCTCATCAAGAACGCCATGGACGCGCTCGGCGGCCGCAATGGCGAAGTGGTGGTGTCGGTCACCCCGAGCCCTGAGGGCGGTGCCCGCATCCGCGTGCAGGACGACGGCCCCGGCGTTCCCCGCAAGCTGCGCAAGCGCATCTTCGATGCCGGTTTCACCACCAAAGATCGGGGATGGGGGATCGGCCTGTCGCTGGCGCGCCGCATCGTCGAGGAAAACCACAATGGCCGGTTGGTCTTGGCCGAGACCGACCGTGGAGCAGCCTTCGACGTTATCTTGCACGGATGACATCGACGGGCTGGTCAGGTTCTCTTTTCGACGCGGTGCCGGCAGCACCCGCGCTCGATCTCGATTCGCTCACGCGCGGCCTCAACCCGGGCCAACGCGAATCGGTATTTCATGATGAAGGGCCGGCGCTCGTGCTGGCCGGTGCGGGATCCGGCAAGACGCGGGTGCTGACGACGCGGATCGCGCGTCTGATCGGCGCGCGCAATGTGGCGCCACACGAAATCCTCGCCGTCACGTTTACCAACAAGGCGGCCGGCGAGATGCGCGAGCGCATCGCCAAGTTCCTCGGGCACGAGCCCAAGGGCATGTGGTGCGGTACCTTCCACTCGCTGGGGGCCCGCATGCTGCGTGGTGTGGCTCCGTTGGTGGGCCGCGAGCAAAACTTCACCATCTACGACGAAGACGACACCCTCGGTGCCGTCAAGCGCGTGATGGAGAAGCGCAAGTTGAGCCCCACGCAGTTCGCGCCGAAAGCCATCATCTCGGCGATCTCCAGCGCCAAGAATGCACTCGTGTCGCCGTCCGAGTATGCGCGCACCGCACGCGACACGTTCACTACCGCCGTGGCCGGCGTGTACAGCGACCTCGAGGTGGCGCTCCAGCAGGCCAATGCAGTCACGTTCGACGACCTCCTCGTGCTGCCGGTGCGGGCCCTCGAAACCGATCAGCAGCTGCGTGACCACTACCAGCGGCGGTTCCGCTACGTACTGGTGGACGAGTATCAGGACACCAACGCGGCCCAGTACCGGTTCGTGCAACTCATCGGCGGGCTCCATCGCAACGTCATGGTGGTCGGCGACGACGATCAGTCGATCTACGGGTGGCGTGGGGCCGATATTCGCAACATCCTCGATTTCGAACGTGACTTCCCGGGCGCCCGCATCGTGCGCCTCGAAGAGAACTATCGCTCCACGCCTAATGTGTTGGCGTTGGCCAATACCGTCATCGCGGAAAACACCGAACGTCGCGGCAAGACGCTGCGCGCGACGCGGCCTGCCGGCGAGCCCGTGACGCTTATCGAGTGTCTCGATGAGCGGGACGAAGCCGACTTCATCGCCGAGACCATCCTCACGCGCATGGCGAAGAGCGATCTGGCGCGTCGAGACTGCGCCGTACTCTATCGCACCAACGCGCAGTCCCGCGCCGTCGAAGACGCGTTCCGCCGGCGCAATATCCCGTATCGCCTCATCGGCGCCGTGCGCTTCTACGATCGGCGGGAAATCCGCGATCTCATGGCGTATCTCAAGCTCATCGCCAACCCCGCCGACAACGAGGCCTTCCTGCGGGCGGTCAATGTGCCCAAGCGCGGCCTCGGTGACGCGACGATCGCGCTCCTGGCCGAAAAGGCGGCGCTCGAGGCCAAGCCCCTCCTCGAGATCGCTACGCGCCCGGACGTGGCCGCCACGCTACGCCCAGCGGCCCGCACAGCGCTCGCGGATTTTGTGGGACTGGTGCAGCGGTTGCGCACTGCCGCCGTCGATGCGGCGGTCGATGAGTTGCTCCGCGACCTCGCGAATACCATCCGGTACGCGGACCATTTGCGCGCTGAGGGGCCCGAAGGCATCGAACGTATCGAGAACGTGCGCGAACTCATTGCGGGTGCCGCCGAAGTGGTGGCTGATGAGGGAGGCGAGGTGGGTCTCACGCCGCTCGATCACTTCCTGCAGTCGTCCACGCTGGTGGCGGGCGTCGACAAGCTCGATCCGAGCGCCGATGCCGTCGTATGCATGACCATGCACAACGCCAAGGGCCTCGAGTTTCCACTGGTCTTCGTGTGTGGCCTCGAGGATGGCCTGTTCCCACTGGCCCGCGCCGCCGAGGAACCCGCCCAGCTGGAAGAAGAGCGGCGTCTGTTCTACGTCGGCATCACGCGCGCCGAGGAGAAACTCTATCTCACCTGCGCGGAACAGCGGCGTCGGAACGGGGAGATGATGTTCTCCATGCCGTCGCGCTTCCTCAAGGTCATTACGCCTTCACTCGCCGAGCGTGGCAAGACGGCCCGGGCGCGCGCCGAAGGGCGGGCGGGAAGTCTCGGGATGGGGAGCGGCTATGGGTCGGCACGCAACAGCGACGATTCGTGGGGACGCAGCAGTTTCGGCCGTACCGACGGGACGGGCGCCTCGGCGCCGCGACGTCCCGCGGGACCCTACGGTTCCAATGCGTATGCGCAGCGCCCGGTCAATGTCCCGTATGCCACGCGGCCTGCCGCCGGCTTCAGCACGCCGAATCGTCGGGATGTGTCGCAGCCGGAAGACGAGTCGCAGGACATGCCGGCGTTTCGTCCGGGCGAACGTGTGAAGCATGCGAAGTTCGGTTCCGGTACCATCGCCGAACTCACGGGCAGTGGACGGGACGCGAAGGTCCGAATCGACTTCGATGACGAGGAAATCGGTCGCAAGACCCTCGTGCTTGCACAGGCCAAACTCGAAAAGGGGTGGGACTGATGTCGGTAACGCCGAACGACGTTCGTCACGTGGCGCGGCTCGCGCGCGTAGGACTCACCGAGGCGCGCATTCCGTCGCTCGTGAACGAGTTGAACGGCATCCTCGCGCACATGGACGTGCTACAGCAGGTCGATATTCGCGGCGTGGCAGAGGCGGCGGCGGAGGTTTCGGCGCCCCTGCGCGATGACGCGCTGCCGTCAGACACGCTGCAGCGCGCGCGTGAGACGTTCGCCCCGGCATCGCGCGATGGATTCTTCCTGGTACCGCGACTCGCCACGCACGGCGCGCTGGGGGCCAGCGCCTCGGAGGAGGCATGAGCGATCCCGTGTGGCTCGACCGCTTGCGAGCGCACACCGTCGACGAGGCGTGGCGCACCTACGACGCGGTGCAGGCGGGCCCGGAGGGACTCAATGCATTCCTCTCGGTCGATAGGAGCGCGCGCGGAGCCGAAACGGGCCGGCTCGCCGGTATCCCGGTCGCCGTAAAGGACAACCTCGCCACGCTCGGATTGCCCACCACCTGCGCGTCGCGGGTGCTCGCCGGTTACGTGAGCCCATTCGAGGCCACAGCCGTGCGCCGGCTGCGCGAGGCGGGTGCGGCGGTGATCGGCAAGACCAACATGGACGAATTCGCCATGGGGTCGTCAAATGAAAACAGCGCGTTCGGCCCGGTGCGCAACCCGCTCGATCGCGAGCGCGTGCCGGGGGGAAGCTCGGGTGGTTCTGCCGCCGCCGTGGCATCCGGTGTGGTACGCATCGCCCTCGGCTCCGAAACGGGTGGTTCCGTGAGACAGCCGGCGGCGTTCTGTGGCATCGTCGGCATCAAGCCTACCTACGGGCGCGTCAGTCGGTATGGACTGGTGGCCTACGCCTCGTCGCTCGACAACGTGGGCGTGTTCGGCGCATCCGTCGCGGAAGCGGCACTCGGACTCGAAATCATCGCGGGACACGACCGCTTCGATGCCACCAGCGCCGCGGTGGCGGTTCCCGATCTCACGGCAGCGATGAGCGCCGTGAACGAGGGGCGCCCATTGGCCGGGCTCGTGATCGGACGTCCGGTCGAATACTTCCCTGCCACCCTCGATGCCCGCATTGCGGCACACTGTGAGCGGGCGCTGCAGCAATTGCGCGAACTCGGTGCCGAGGTGCGCGACGTGTCGCTGCCCAGTACCGACCTTGCGATCCCCGTGTACTACATCATCGCGCCGGCCGAGGCGTCGAGTAATCTCGCGCGATACGATGGTGTGCGATTCGGGGTGCGCGCGACGGCCGACGATCTGGGCGCGATGTACGAGCGCACGCGCTCCGGAGGTTTCGGGGACGAAGTCACGCGACGTATTCTGCTTGGCACCTATGTGCTGAGCGCCGGCTACTACGACGCGTACTACCGGCGCGCGCAGGCGGTGCGCACGCTCATCGCCCAGGAGTTCGCGCAGGTGTTCGCGTCGGGTGTCCACGTGCTGTTCACGCCCACGGCACCCACCACCGCGTTCCGGTTGGGCGAAGTGTCGGATCCGTACGAGATGTATCTCAGCGACATCTTCACCGTCACCGCGAACCTCGCGGGGGTGCCGGCCATGTCGCAGCCCATCGGGACCGTCGACGGCCTGCCGGTGGGTGGACAGCTCATGGCCCCCCATTTCGGAGAGGCCACGATGCTGCGTGTGGCGGCCGCGCTCGAACACGCCCAGCGCGCAGAGAGGATGTCATGACCACGGAGACCATCACGCACGGATGGGAGTTGGTCATTGGGCTCGAGGTGCACTGCCAGCTCAAGACCCGCAGCAAGATCTTCTGCGGCTGCGCCACCTCCTTTGGCGACGCGCCCAACGCCAATACGTGTCCGGTCTGCCTCGGACTGCCGGGGGCGCTGCCGGTGCTCAATGCCCATGCCGTCGAGCTTGCCACACGTGCCTCGCTCGCGCTGGGCTGCACGGTGCACGACACGTCGATCTTCGCCCGCAAGAATTACTTCTATCCGGATCTGCCCAAGGGCTACCAGATCTCGCAATTCGACCGCCCGCTGGCCACGGCCGGCGCTATCGCGGTCGGTGTGCAGCCGGACGGGACGCCGCGCGTGATTCGTGTGCATCGCGTGCACATGGAAGAAGATGCCGGCAAGTCCGTACACGATCGGTTCGCCGACATGTCGGCCATCGATCTCAATCGCGCCGGAACGCCCCTCGTGGAAATCGTGTCGGAGCCGGACATTCGCAGCGCTGCCGAGGCGGGCGCCTACGCGCGTCGCATGAAGCAGATGCTCGAGTACGCCGACGTGTCCGACGCGAACATGGAGGAAGGCTCACTTCGCGTGGACGTGAACATTTCGATCCGTCGTCACGGCGACGCGGCGCTCGGTACCAAGACCGAGATCAAGAATCTCAACTCGTTCTCCGCTATTGAGCGTGCCGTGGAGATCGAGTTCGTGCGGCAGTGTCGTGTGCTCACCGAGGGCGGCGTCGTGGAGCAGCAGACCATGCTCTACGATGACAAGCGCAACGAGGTGCGTCCCGCGCGGAGCAAGGAAGGCAGTCATGATTACCGGTACTTTCCCGATCCCGACTTGCCGCCGCTCCGCCTGTCTGCATCGTTCGTCGCGCAGCAGGCAGAGGCGCTCCCCGAACTGCCGCCGGCGCGTCGCTCCCGGATGTTGGTCCAGTACGGCCTCCCCGAGAACGATGTCGAACAGCTGCTGGCCACGCGCGAGCTGGCCGATCGCTTCGAGGCGGTGGCGTCAGCATCGGGGGATGCGAAGCGGGCCGCCAATTGGATGCTCGGGCCCCTGCTCGCATCGGTGAACGCGTCGGGGCTCGCACTGAGCGCGCATCCGGTGTCGGTCGCTCGCTTGGCCGCGCTCATCAGACTCGAGGTCGCGGGTGAGGTGTCCAACACGGCGGCGCGCCAGTTGTTCACCATGCTCGAGCAGCAGGATGGCGAGCCACTCGAGCTCGCGCGAGCGGCGGGGCTGCTGCAGGTGCGCGACGATGGCGCCCTGGTGGGATGGATCGATGAGGTGCTCGCGGAGAATCCGGCGGAAGCGGCCCGCTTCCTCGGTGGCGAGCAGAAGCTGCAGGGCGTGCTGGTTGGCCTGGTGATGAAAAAGTCCAAGGGATCGGCCGACCCCAAGAAGGTCAATCAGCTGCTGGCCGCTCGCGCGGGATGAACAGCGGGACCGACAACTCCGCGGCGTGACGCAGCGGAGTGGTTGGCATCCCGAACATGCGATCGGCCTCGAGAGCCGCCCGCATGTCACCACCTTCACGCTTCGCCTGGCGTCGCACTTTCTTCGCCTCGCGGAGCCGCCGGTCACCCGACGGATCGTACGCGAATGGTTCGCTCGTGTCCCAGTGCGTGAACAGATCCACGATGTAGTCGAACGCCCGTGCCATGTATCGGCCGACATCGCCGTCGCTCAGGTCCCAGCGGCTGTTCTCCGAAACCAGCTGGAAGATGCGCTGCCACGATTCCGTGTCGGTGACGTACACCATGCCGCGGAAGATCCGCCGATTGGTCGGGGTTCCAAAGAGCGTCGGGCTGAGAATGCGATCGAGATGCTGATCGGCCGCGGCGTGGTCGAGGCGTAACAGCTCTCTGGCCCGACGGGGCCACGCATCGCCGATATGGGTGTCGATGCGACTCTCCCAGTAGCTGTGCCCCAGCGCACTCGTGCTCGACGTCACGGCGAGCTGCCGCGGCACGAAGAAATTGTGGGCGACCACATCGGCCGCGAGGTGCGCGAGATACCCGAGGGCAAAGCTGCGCAGGGCGGGCGAGTCTGCCTCGTCGTGGATCTCCAGCCCCACATGCCACGAATGACAGTGGCGCCCCACCCCTGCGTACTTCTTCGCGATGCTCGTGTCCGCTGCGATCGAGCCGTACAGGAAGTCGGCCGGATGAGCGGCGAGCAGGTCGGCGATCGTGTGGGGAATCAGCGTGAGATTACGGAGCAGGGCATCACCCAGAAACACGTGCGTGCCCGGCGTCCACGCCCACGCCTCGCTCGGCGTGAGCAGCAGGACCATCATGGCGGCGAGCACGCACGCCCCCCACGGCACCACGGTGCGCCCGCTCACGAGTCCGGGTCGTGCTCCGGATGGTCGTGCCGCGGCTGGGCGTCATCGCGCGCTCGCTCTTCACTGCGACGACGCTTCTTGCGCCGGCGGCGCGGCAGATGGGACAGCAGCTCCCGCGCCCCGAGGCGAACCCCCCGGACCGCCGTGATCGCGGTGATCGCGGCGTCCTCCAGTTCGTCCTGCACCACGTCGAGCACCGCGTTCACTTCGTCGATGCGCTGAGCGGTCACGTCGACGGCCTCGTGGATCGTTTCGCCCATGGCGGCGGCCGCACCGCTGACGCTGCCCACATCGCGCTTCACCGTCGCCACCATTTCGCGGGCATCTTCCACCATGGCCCGCGCACTCGACAGCATGGGGCGCGTGTCGGTCGTCAAGCGGTCGAGCGTGGCGTTGAGCTTCCGCACACCGTCTCGCATAGCGGCAAGCAGGAGGATCAGGCTCGCAAGCGCGCCGACGGCCAGCAGGAGGACCAGAATCTCGAGCACCCCACCGGTCCACTCGAGCACCCCCCGGTCGGGGATCGTACGCGCGATGATCGTGTCCGGCAGAGTGACCGACTGCAGGAGGGGCCACGAAACGACGCGAGGGAGGACATCGATGATGACCATACGTCTGATCTAAAGGCTCACGAGGCTCGTGTCCATGCCGATAGGTGACTAAGCTTGAAGCACACGGTCCCTCGTTTTCCGCGTCTCGCCCCGTTTCCATGTCAGCGGTTCAATACATCGTCGAAGGCGGTCAGCGCCTGCAGGGCTCCATTCGCCCCGCGGGCAACAAGAATGCCGCGCTGCCCATCGTGGCCGCGGCGCTCATTACGGACCAGCCGGTGCAATTGCACAACGTGCCGCGCATCCGGGACATCGAGACGCTGGTCGAGCTCATTCGTACCACCGGGGCTGATTGCGAGTGGAATGGGGAGAACTCCCTGCGCATTCATGCGCAGGACGTCCGTGCGGCGGATCTCGATCCAGCCATGTGCGCGCGCATCCGGGCCTCCATTCTGCTGGCCGCGCCATTGCTCGCCCGCTGCGGCACCGTGACGCTGTCACCGCCGGGCGGTGATGTCATCGGCCGTCGGCGCCTTGACACGCACTTCCATGTGCTGCAGGCGCTCGGGGCCACGTATGAGCTCGGTGCACGCTTTCGCTTCGATACGGCCGGTCTGGTGGGTGCCGATGTGTTTCTTGATGAGCCTAGCGTGACCGCCACCGAGAACGCGCTCGTGGCGGCCGTGGCGGCCAAGGGACGCACCGTCCTGCGCAATGCGGCCAGCGAACCGCACGTGCAGGACCTCGCCCGCTTCCTCGTCGCGCTCGGCGCGCGCATCGAGGGGATCGGATCGAACGTGTACACCATCGAAGGCGGGCTCCCGCTCGGCGGGGCGACGCATGAGATCGGGCCCGATCACATCGAGGTCGGCTCGTTTATCGGCCTGGCGGCGGTGACCCGCTCCACGATCCGCATCGAGCGGGCTGGCGTCGAGCACCTGCGCAGCACCTTGCTTGGCTTCGAAAAGCTGGGGATCACCTGCCAAATCGATGGCGACGATCTCATTGTGCCCGCCGAGCAGTCCCGTCGTATGCAAACCGACCTCGGGGGACATGTCGCCAAGCTCGAAGATCAGCCGTGGCCGGCGTTTCCCGCTGACACCATGTCCATCGCCATCGTTGCGGCCACGCAGTGCGAGGGGATGATTCTCTTCCACGAGAAGATGTTCGAGTCGCGCTTGTACTTCACCGACAAGCTCGTCGGCATGGGGGCCCGCATCGTGCTCTGTGATCCGCATCGGGCGATCGTCTCCGGTCCCACGCAATTGCGTGGCGGCACCGTCGAGTCGCCCGACATTCGTGCCGGTATGGCCATGCTGCTGGCGGCACTCTGCGCCGACGGCACGAGCGTGATCAACAATGCGCAGCAGATCGAACGGGGGTACGAGCGGATCGAACAGCGTTTGGGCACGCTCGGTGCGCGCATCCAGCGCGTGGTGCTCAGCGCGCACTGATGGCGCCGACGCTGCTGCAGTTGGCGGAGTCCGTGCCCGGCCTCCCCGTGGGGGTGCGGGGATGGATGACCACCCGCGCGATGGGATCATTCGGGTTCGGGTCCTCCGAGCCGGTCGCCGCGGTGTTCGACCGCTGGAATCACCTCCAGGCCGACCTGGCCGAGTACGGTATCGAGCGGTTGGTCTGCGCCCATCAGGTGCACGGGGCCGACGTCGTCACCCACGGCGGTGGTTGGCGCGGCTGGCTCCGGGGGCTGGGCGTCGACGGGCACGTGACGGCCACCCCGGGAACGGCTCTTTCGGTCACGGTCGCGGACTGTACGCCGGTGCTCGTCTGGCACCCGCGCGGCGGGATCGCCGCCCTCCACGCCGGGTGGCGTGGGACGGCGGCCCGCATCCTCGACGCCGGCGTGTCCGCGCTCGAGGCCCTGGGGTTTCCCGCCGAGGAATGCAACGTGTGGCTCGGGCCGGCCATCTGCGGCGCCTGCTATGAGGTCGGTCCCGAGGTACTGTCCGCGGTGCACGGCACCTGCTTCGACGGGAAGGGGTATGTCGACGTGCGTGCCGTGCTCGCCGAGCAGGCACGCGCCCGCCGCGTGGCGCGGGTGACGACCGCTGACGGGTGCTCGCGCTGCCACCGCGAGCGGTATTTCTCCCATCGGGCGGGGGATGCCGGGCGGATGCTCGGTATTGTGGCGCTGGAGGGATGAGTCGGCTGGCACGGATCGGGCAAACGTGGTTAGGTCATCTTGACCCGGCCCTCCCCGGTCCCTAGGTTGACAGTCTGAGACGTAACCTCTTCGTGACCTCGCCCGCCCCGCGCGGGTGGAAGAAGTGTGGGGATGGCCCCCACACTTTTTTGTTCTCTGGGGGGTGCGTGTTCTTCATTTGTGGCGGTGCCTAGTTGGGAGATGGTGGCCCGAGGTGGTGCCGGCGGTTAGGCGTTTCGCGGTCGAACGGAGGGCAGCAGGTGAGCGAGTCCATCGAACCCATTGTCGCACAGGAGCTTGACGGCCTGGGCTTCGAGTTGGTCGAGCTTCGGCGGGGCGGCTCGCGGGCGCGCCCGGTGCTGGAAATCCGTATCGATCGCCGGGACGGCGAGAAAGTGACGATCGACGATTGTGCGCGGGCATCGCGGGCGCTCGAAGCCCGGCTCGAGGCAGACGCGTTGGTCGCCGAGCAGTACGTGTTGGAAGTGTCGTCGCCGGGAGCCGACCGGCCGTTGCGCACCGCTGCCGATTGGCGACGGTTCGTGGGGCGTCGGGCCACCGTGACGAGTGGGCTGTTGGCAGGTGGGAAGCAGGAAGTCGAGATCCTCGCGCTCGAGGGCGAGGCAGGCGCCGAGGTCGCGTCGGTGCGTGATCCGAAGGGGCGGGAAGTGCAGGTGCCGCTCCGCGAGGTCACGCAGGCGCGACTGGCGTTTCACTGGAAACGATAGGGGAGACGGATGGCCGGATCGGCGGAAATTCTCACAGCGTTACGTGAGCTGTCGAACCTGAAGCAGATCACGCGCGAAGAGCTCCACGGGCTTCTCCAGGACGGCATCCTTGCCGCACTGGCCAAGAAGCACGGGACGAACGTCCAGGCCGAAATCGAAATCGATGAAGCCAAGGGCGACATTCGCATCGTGCTGCTCAAGACGGTCGTGGATGAGGTCACCGACGAGTCGCGTGAAGTGACCGTCGAGGAAGCGCGCTTCATGGATCCGGAATTCCAGGTCGGCGACGTCATGGAAATCCCGGTCGACTTCATGGAGTTTGGCCGCACGGCGGTGCAGGCAGCCAAGCAGCGCATCATCCAGCGCGTTCGGGAAGGAGAGCGTAGCCGCATCCGTGACGAGTTCGCGGGGCGCGTGGGGGATCTCCTCTCGGGTGAAGTGCAGCAGATCGAGCGCGGCAAGCTCGTGGTCATGCTCAATAAGTTCCGTGAGGCGGAAGCCATCATTCCGTATCGCGAACAGAACCATCGCGAGCATTACCACCAGGGCGAGCCGGTGCGCGCGGTGCTCAAGCGGGTCGAGGATACCCCCAAGGGACCGCGACTCATTCTGAGCCGGGCCGATGCGCTGTTCGTGCAGGCGCTCTTCAAGCTCGAGGTGCCCGAAATCCAGCAGGGGATCGTGGAGATCAAGGCCGCTGCCCGCGAAGTGGGTAGCCGGACCAAGATCGCCGTGACCTCCCGTGATGAAGCGGTCGATCCGGTTGGCGCGTGTGTCGGCCTCAAGGGGGCGCGTGTACAAGCGGTGGTCAACGAGCTGGGCGGCGAGCGTATCGACATCGTGCCGTGGTCGCCAGATCCTGAACGCTTCGCGAAGCTCGCGCTGGCTCCGGCCCGTGTGGCGCGCGTGTTCAGTGATGCGATTTCGCGTACCATTCAGGCGGTCGTCGACGAGGACCAGCTTTCGCTGGCCATCGGGCGGAACGGTCAGAACGTCCGTCTCGCGTCCGAGCTCACCGGGTGGAAGATCGATCTCTATTCGAGCCGTGAGTGGATGGAGAAGGGTGGCGATTCGCCGCTCTTCGCGCCGCTCCCCGGTGAGGACGCGGAGGCCGATGTGCCGCTCAACGAGATCGACGGACTCGAGACGGCCACGGTCGCGGTGCTCGCTGAGGCCGGCTACCGTACGCTCAATGACATCCTCGATCTTGATCGGGATGACCTGTTGCGGCTCCCCGGCATTGCGCCGGAAGAAGCCGATCGCATCATGGCCATTATCGACGAGCTGACGACCGAGGATGACGAGGGTGGTCGCGGCGCGTGAGTGACGAGGGGCGCGTGACACCGGCGCTCGACGAGGCCGTGCGCCGCAAGGTGCTCGGCTTGGTAGGGCTCGGGGCGCGTGGCCGGCTCGTGGTGATTGGTACGGAACAGGTGCGGATCGCTGCGCAGAAAGGAAAATTGGTACTGGTGCTCGTGGCGCAGGATGTCTCGCGCCACTCGCTCGAGAAGGTCGTGCCGGTCCTTCGGGCTCGGCGCGTGGAGATGGTGGAGTGGCCGAGTGCGGCCGAGTTGGGCGGCGCGGTGGGGCGGGAGACCACGGCGGCGATCGGGATCGTAGATCAGGCGCTGGCGCGCGGTATCCGTGGCGCCGTGGCCGGGGCAGCCCCGGCGGGCGACGCGACGCGCGTTTCGCGGTAGGAGGACGGGTTTGAGCAAGCTTCGTGTGCATGACATGGCGGGTGAGTTCGGCATCTCGGCTGACGAGGTGATCGCGCTGCTGCGCCAGATGGACGTGCCGGTTCGCAGCCATTTGTCGCTGCTGACCGACGATCAGGTTTCACGCATTCGCGCCCGATGGGAGCGCGAGAAGCGGGTGCGCCAGGAGAAGGCGCAGCCCGCGCCGGCGGCTGCCCCACGGCGTCGCCGGACGACGGCGGCCGAAGCACCGGCCGCGCCCGAGCCTGAGACGACGGTCGCGCCCGCGCCGGCTGTGCGGCGTCGCCGCGCCGCCGACGTGGCCGATCATCACGACCATGCCGATGTGGATCACGCGCCGGTCGCCCCCGAAGCGGAACCCGCGCCGGTGGCCGAGCGGGCCCCGGAACCGGTCGTTGCCGCGCCCGTGGCGGAACCGGCGGCATCGCCCGCGCCCGTGCCCAGCGTCCCCGAGCCGGTGGTCACGCGGACGCCCGAAGCAGCGGCGCCGGCGCCAGCGCCGATCGTGACGCCTGCTGTCGTGTCGCCGCCGGCGGCGACACCCGCGGCGGCGCCGGCTCCCGTGGCGGCAGCGCCCGTGGTAGCAGCGCCCGTGGCGGCAGCACCCGTAGTGGCAGCGCCCGTAGCGGCTGCGCCGGCCCCGGAATCGCCCAGTGCGCCTCCGGCCGCTCCCGCAGCGCCCGCCCCGGCCCCGTCGCCCACGGCATCGCTCCCGCCCGATCGCCCGCGTCCCCGTCCGGTCGTGCCGGGCGCTCCGCGTCCCCGTCCGGTCGCCAGTGCCGCGCCCAACTTCGGGTCGGCCCGCCCCATCGCGTCCGCGGCCCCCGGCGGCGGCCTCTCGCAGGGCCAGCGCCGTGATGACCGGCGCCCCGGCGCCGGCGGGCCCCCGCAGCATGGCGGCGGCCAGCACGGCGGTGGTCAGCAGGGCGGCGGCCAGCAGGGTGGCGGACAGTATGGCAGCGGCCAGTCGGGCATGCCGCCTCAGGGCGGCGGCCAGAACCAGCAGCGCCGCGGCAAGAAGAACAAGCGTGGGGCGGTCGACCAGGAAGCCGTGTCGGCCAACATCACCAAGACGATGACCGCCATGCGCGGAGCGCCGACGCGCGGCCGCCCCGGTCGTCGATTTGGCGCTGAAATGCGCGCCGAGGCCGAGGAGCAGCGGCAGATCGCGGCCGAGCGCGAACGGAAGACCGTGCGCGTCAACGAATTCATCACGGTCTCCGAACTCGCGCAGATCCTCGGCATCTCCGCCACGCAGATCGTGGGCTTCGCGTTCAAGTCGCTGGGCCTCATGGTCACCATCAACCAGCGACTCGATTTCGACCAGATCGAACTCATCGCCGGTGAGTTCGGCTTCCAGGCCGTCAAGGAAAGCGACTACGCGGCTGATGTGCCCGATCAGGGCGACGAAGACCGCGAGGAAGATCTCCGGCCGCGTCCGCCGGTCGTCACGATCATGGGTCACGTTGACCACGGTAAGACCTCGCTGCTCGACTACATCCGCAAGGCCAATGTCGTGGCCGGCGAAGCGGGCGGCATCACGCAGCACATCGGTGCCTATCACGTGGAGGTGGCCGGCAAGCGCACCATCACGTTCCTCGACACACCGGGTCACGAGGCGTTCACCGCCATGCGTGCCCGTGGTGCCCAGGTCACCGACATCGTCGTCATCGTCATCGCCGCCGACGACCAGGTCATGCCGCAGACGGTCGAAGCCATTTCGCATGCGAAGTCGGCCGGCGTGCCGATCATCATCGCGATCAACAAGGTCGACCTCCCCACGGCCAACATCGAGAAGGTCAAGCAGGACCTGCTGCAGCACGAAGTCGTGCTCGAAGACTTCGGCGGCACAGTGCTGCACTCCGAGATCTCGGCCAAGAAGGGTACCGGCGTGCCGGCACTCCTCGACCAGATTCTGCTGCAGTCCGACATTCTCGAACTCAAGGCCAATCCGTCGCGCCGCGCCGTCGGCTCGGTGGTGGAAGCCCAGCTCGACCAGGGTAAGGGCCCCGTGGCCACCGTGCTGGTACAGAACGGTACGCTCAAGGTCGGTGACGACTACATCTGCGGCATTCACTCGGGTCGCGTGCGCGCCATGCTCGACGAGCGCGGCAAGCAGGTGAAGGAAGCCGGGCCGGCCATTCCGGTGCAGATCCTCGGCCTCACGGGCGTGCCCATGGCCGGTGATCAGCTCCTCGTGGTCGACGACGCCACGGCCGCACGCGAAATCGCGCAGCGTCGTGAACGGCTCGATCGCGAAGCCAAGAGTCGCCGCACCACGCGTGGTGTGGTGTCGCTCGAAGACTTCATGTCGCAGGCCGCTGCCGGCCAGAAGCGCCAGCTGCGCCTCGTCATCAAGGCCGACCAGGGTGGTCCGGCGGAAGCGCTCGCCGACGCCCTGCAGCAGCTCTCGAACAACGAAGTGCAGGTGGAGATCATCCACCGTGCGGTTGGTGCCATCGCCGAAAGCGACATCCTGCTCGCCAAGGCCGCCGGCGCCATCATCATCGGCTTCCACGTGCGTCCCGATAACAACGCGCGGAACGCGGCCGAGCGTGAGGGCGTGGACATCAAGCTCTATCGCATCATCTACGAGGCCGTGGCCGATGTGAAGGCCGCCCTCGAAGGCATGCTGCGCCCGGAAGAACGCGAAGTGGTGTTCGGCGAAGCCGAGGTGCGCGAAACGTTCAAGGTGGCCCGCATCGGCACCATCGCCGGTACCATCGTGCGCTCGGGTATCATCAACCGGAAGGGACGCATCCGCGTTATCCGCGATGGTATCGAGATCTACGACGGCGCTATCGCCTCGCTGCGTCGCTTCAAGGACGACGTCAACGAGGTCAAGGAAGGCTACGAGTGCGGTATCGGCATCGAAAACTTCAACGATCTCAAGATCGGCGACGTGTTCGAGTGCTACCGCACGGAGGAAGTGGCGCGTACGCTCGATCAGGCCTCCAAGACCTGAGGAGGGAACATGGGCGAACCGCGTCGACCTGACCGCGTCGCCGAAGCCATTCGTGAGCAGGTCGCGACCTTCCTGTCGGAAGGCGCGAAGGACCCACGGATCAAAGCGTTCGTCACCGTGACCGCGGTGGACGTGACGCGCGACCTTCGGCACGCGACGGTCTTCGTCAGCCTCATGGGCGACGAAGCCGACAAGAAGTCCACGATGCAGGGGCTGGGCAGTGTCGCCAGCCATCTCCGGTCGGTGCTGGGCAAGACGCTGCGTCTGCGCAATGCACCGGAAATCCATTTCCGGACCGACGAGAGCGTCGCCCGTGCCTCCCGTATCGAGAGTCTGCTCGCGCAGATTCGCGATGATCGGGAGCAGCGGGAGACTACATCGGACGATGCGCCCCACGGTGAGCTGCCGAGCGGCGATCTGCCCGGCAGCGGCGCCACGGGCGCCTGAGCTACCGCGTCCTCTGTTGGTGATGACGGAGCGGGCGCCGTCCTCTTCGCCGACGCCACTCGCGGGTCTGTTGTACGTCGACAAACCTGCGGGGCGGTCGTCGCACGACATCGTCGGCCTTGTGCGCCGGGCGGCGCGCAGTCGACGGGTCGGCCACGCCGGAACGCTCGATCCGTTCGCGACCGGCCTGCTCGTCGTGGCGGTCGGCCAGGCCACACGCCTGCTGCCCCACGTCGTAGGGGAACCCAAGGTGTACGACGCCGTGATCCGATTCGGCGCCGAAACTGACACGGACGACGCCACCGGGACGGTCACGCGTGAAGCGGCGCCCCCCCAGGCCCATGTGCTGAGCGACGCCCACCACGCGCAGCGACTGGCCGCGGAGGCGCAGCTCACCGGCGTCATCGCACAGGTACCGCCGGCCTTCTCGGCGAAGCATGTGGATGGCCAGCGAGCCTACGATCTCGCCCGGAAAGGACGCGACGTCGCCCTGCCGCCCGTCGATGTACGCATCGATGCGTGGCAATGGCTCGGCGCCGACGGTCATGACTTGCACGTCCGCATCACCTGCGGCGGCGGTACGTACATCCGTGCGCTTGCACGCGATCTTGGCCGCGCGCTGGGCTCCGCGGCGCATTGCCACGCCCTGCGCCGTATCGCGAGTGGGCCCGCGCACGTCGACGACGCCGTGACGGTGGAGCAGTTGGCGCCAGGCGCCATCGCCGACGGTCTCATCATGCTCCGGTCGCCGTTGCCGCTCCTCGGCAACGTGGCGCACGAGGTGCTTGACGACGACCAGCTACGCGATCTGCGTCACGGGCGGCCGGTGCGCGCGTCCGTCGATGGCGAGCGGGCGGCCCTGCTGCGCGCCGGCGAGGTCGTCGCCATGGCGGAACGCACCGCGCGGGACCGCTGGCAGCCGCGTGTCGTGCTGCTGGGGGAGCACGCATGAGGCCGCACGCATGAGGCCGCACGCATGACGGCATACGCCATCGACGTGGGTTTACCGCTTGCCGACGGCGCGGTGATCACGGTCGGGACCTTCGACGGGGTGCATCGAGGGCACCAGGACGTGCTGGCGACGCTCGTGCGCCATGCCGAGGCCCGCGGCTTGCCAAGCGTGGTCATTACCTTCGATCCGCATCCGCTCGAGGTGGTGAACCCGGCAGCAGCCCCGCCGCTGCTCACGCTGACCGAGGAAAAGCTCGCCATCTTTGCGCAGACAGGCGTGTCGTACGTGGCCGTGGTGCCGTTCACCCCCGCGCTCGCGGCGCTCGAAGCGGAGCAGTTTGTCGATGAGGTATTGTTGGGGCGGTTCTCCATGCGTGAGCTGCTCGTGGGCCACGATCACGGATTCGGCCGCGGCCGCATGGGAGACATCGAGGTGCTGCGTCAGCTCGGCCGCAGCCGATCGTTCCAGGTAACGGTCCTGCCACCGGTGCACGCCCCCGACGGACACGCGATCAGTTCCACGGCTATCCGCCGATCGGTCGCCGGTGGTGACCTCGCCCGTGCAGCCCTCGGGCTGGGGCGTCCCTACAGTATTTCCGGCACCGTGGAGCGGGGGGACCAGCGGGGGCGCACCATCGGCTATCCCACGCTCAACCTGTCGCCGCCATCGCCCCGGAAGCTGCTCCCCCCAGACGGGGTGTACGCGGTGCGCGTCCAGCTGCCCGAGGGGCAGTTCGGCGGCATGCTCAATCTCGGGCCCCGACCGACCGTCGGCGACCACCAGCGCCGCATCGAGACCCACGTGTTCGATGCGGGGGCGGACTGGTACGGGGCGACGGTGCGACTCGACTTCATCGCCCGTCTGCGAGGCACCCGGCCGTTTGCGGGGCTCGAGGCGCTGAAGACCCAGCTGGCAGAAGACGAAATGCAGGCGCGCCTCATACTGGCTACCGCACAGCCGACCCCGTCCCTAAGTTAAGGGGCTTGGCGCAGTTTGCGCCGTTTCTGGCGCCTCTCCAACCGGCGCGCTGACATTCCCCCTGGCCACCGGCATCGATGGCAAACCTGAAGTACCGCGTCCTGCTCATTGTGGGACTCTTCGCGGCCTCCGCATGGGCCCTCTTCCCGCGCACCGTCGTTGAACGGGTCAAGCGCGATGGCGTGTTCGTGTACGACACCGTGCGTCGTGTCCCGCTCAAGCGTGGGCTCGACCTCCAGGGTGGCATGCACCTGACGCTCGAAGTCGACGAGTCGAAGCAGGCAGTTGCCGACAAGTCCGAAGCACTCGACCGTGCGCTCAAGGTCGTGCGTCAGCGTATCGACGAATTCGGCGTGGCCGAACCGGTCGTGCAGAAGGTCGGCACTGACCGCATCATCGTCGAACTGCCCGGCATCGACGACGCCGAGCGCGCACAGGACGTGGTGCAGAAGTCCGCGTTCCTCGAGTTCCAGATCACCGACGAATCCGGCGCGCTCGACAAGGCTATGCCGCGGTTCGACGAAATCGCGCGTGCCGCCGGCATCGCGGTCGGCTCGCAGGGTGGCGCTGCCACCGCCGGCGACACAGCCAAGTCCACGTCGGTGAACTCGCTGCTCACGCAGAAGACCGACACGGCGGCAAAGAGCGACAGCGCCGCGAAGGACAGTACGGCGGCTGCCGCCACCACCGGTGCGGATACGGGCGCGGCCAAGCCGGTCGCGGGCGGCTTGTTCGCCACGAACATCGTCCCCGGTCAGATTCCCGGCCAGTACATCGTGCCGGAAGCGGCGTTCCCCGCCATCGAGCGCGCGCTGCAGCTTCCCGCCATCCAGGCGGCCATGCCGCCGGGCAAGGTGATCCGCTGGGGCGTGATCGACTCGCTGCAGGCCGGTGCGCAGCGCTTCCGTCCGCTGTACGTGCTCGACGCCCGCCCGATCATCACGGGCGAGGTGCTCACCGATGCGCGTCCGAACACCGACCCGGTGGAAGGCAACGTCGTGCAGTTCACCCTCAACAATGAGGGCGCCCGCCGCTTCAAGGTGGAAACGGGCAAGCACATCCGCGACAACATGGCCATCGTGCTCGACCAG
>Ga0164292_10000090_pt1 | contig 56947 bp, 21 predicted proteins | sample GEODES117metaG_FD_111486 | JGI IMG/M metagenome (GOLD analysis project Ga0164292, IMG submission 111486) | Eutrophic lake water microbial communities from Lake Mendota, Wisconsin, USA - GEODES117 metaG | ecosystem: Environmental > Aquatic > Freshwater > Lake | place: USA: Lake Mendota... | reverse complement strand
CTCGCCTACGCGCTTGGGCTCCAGGGACCCACGATGGCGGTCGACACCGCGTGCTCGTCCTCGCTGGTCTCCGTGCACCTCGCCTGCCAGGCACTGCGCAACGGCGAATGCGATCTCGCCATCGCCGGCGGCGTCAACGCGCTGCTCACCCCCGAGCCGAGCATTAATCTCACCAAGGCACGGATGATCTCGCCGCGGGGCCGCTGCCGCACGTTCGACGCCTCCGCCGACGGCTACGTCCGGGGCGAGGGCTGCGGGCTGGTGGTGCTCAAACCGCTGGCACGCGCTCGCGCCGACGGTGACCGCGTGCTCGGGGTCATTCGCGGTTCGGCCGTCAACCAAGACGGACGGAGCAGCGGACTCACGGCGCCGAACCGCCTCGCCCAGCAGGCGCTGCTTGAGGCCGCCCTCGCCAGCGCCGGGGTCGCCCCGGCTGACATCGGCTATGTCGAGTGCCACGGTACGGCGACTCCGCTCGGCGACCCGATCGAGGTCGCGGCACTGCGCGAGATCCTGCTGCGCGATCGCGCGGCCGATCGCCCGCTGGCGATCGGATCGGTGAAGACCAACTTCGGTCACCTGGAAGGCGCGGCCGGGATCTGCGGCTTGCTCAAGGCGCTGTTGGTCGTGCGCGGGGCAGAGGTCTTTCCCCACCTGCACCTGCAGACGCTCAACCCGCGGATCCGGCTCGATGACGTGCCGTTGCGGATTCCAACCGAGGCGAGTCCGTGGTTTACCGCCGGCGGTCCGCGGCTGGCCGGGGTAAGTTCGTTCGGTTTCGTCGGCACCAACGCGCACGTGATCCTCGAGGCGCCGCCCGCAGATGAACCGGCTCCAACGTCCGCGCCGCGCACGCCGCAGGTACTGACCCTCTCCGCCGCCTCTCCCGAGGCGCTCCGCGAGCTCGTGACGCGGCAGGCGGAATGGCTCGAAGCCAATCCGCACGCCGACGTGGCGTCGGTCGCGCGCACGCTGAACACCGGCCGTCTCCATCAAGCGCATCGGCTCGCGGTCGTGGCCGCCGATGTTCCTGGCGCGCTGAGCGGGTTACGCGCGGGCTCCGGCGCGTCTTTCGTGCGTGGCGAGGTGCGCTTGAATCGCGTGCCACGCGTCGCGTTTCTTTTCACGGGGCAGGGCGCGCAGAAGGCCGGCATGGGTCTCGCGCTCGCCGCGGCCGAGCCCTCCTTCCGCGCCGCACTGGAGCGTTGCGATGCGCTGCTGCGTCCGCACCTTCCGCGCCCCTTGCTCGAGTTGCTCGCATCCGCCTCGCCCGCGGAGCTCAGCGCGACCGGGGTAGCCCAACCCGCGCTGTTCTCGCTCGAGTACGCGCTGCTCGAACTGTGGCGGGGCTGGGGCGTGCGCCCCGATGTCCTGCTCGGGCATAGTCTCGGGGAGTACGTCGCGGCGGTCGCGGCGGGAATCTTCAGCCTCGAGGACGCGATCGATCTGGTGCGTCTCCGCGGGCAGCTGATGCAGGCCTTGCCGTCCGGCGGAGGCATGGCGGCGGTGTTTGCCGATGAGGAGACGGTTCAACGTCTTCTCGCGGACTCGCCGACGGGCCTTGCCCTGGCCGGATGCAATGGACCCACGGAGACCGTGATCTCGGGACCGCTCGCGGCGCTCGATGATGCCATCGCTCGCTGCGGTCGTCAGGGTCTGACCGCGCAGCGCTTGGAGGTATCGCACGCGTTCCACTCGGAGCTCATGCGGCCGATGCTCGATGCCTTCGGCGCCGCGCTGGCCCGCGTCACGTTCCACCCGGCACGCATTCCGATCGTCAGCAATGTGACCGGTGAGATCGATGCTGCGGGCGCGATGGCGCAGCCCGACTACTGGCTGCGTCAGATCGTTTCGCCGGTGCGGTTCGCGCCGGGAGTGCGGGCGCTAGCGGCGACCGGCACGGAGCTGGCCGTTGAGCTCGGACCACGCGCGGTGCTCACGCGACTCGCGGCGAAGACGCTGTCCGAAGGCGGGATCACGTGGGTTTCCACGCTCGACGGCAGCGCCGACGAGTCATCCGCGGTCGCGCGCGCGGTTGCCGCGCTGCACGCACGTGGCGTCGCGCTTGATTGGAGTGCGGTGCACGCCGCTCGGGGCGGGCGTCGGATCGGACTCCCGGGCTATCCCTTCCAGCGCCGCCGTTACTGGCTACCGGAGGCGGTGCCGACCGCCGAGGGCGCGGCGAAACCAGCTCTGACCGCAGAGGCTTCCGCGCGCTCTGGCGTCCCGTCTCGTTCCGTCACCGCCACCCCGTCCGAGGCGTCGCCCGCGGTCGCGCCGCTGGCGCGCTCGACTCGCCCGGCGTTCTCGGTCATGTTCTTCGCGGCGAAGCCAGAGGCTGGTGATCCCGACAAGTACCGCCTCGTAATTGAGGCGGCGCGGTTCGCGGATCGCGCGGGTTTCGATTCGGTCTGGGTGCCCGAGCGGCATTTCACCGAGATGGGCGGGCTCTACCCGAATGCCGCGGTGCTGCAGGCCGCGCTGGCGCGCGAGACGCAGCGGATCCAGCTGCGGGCGGGCAGCGTGGTTGCCTCGTTGCACCATCCGATGCGCATCGCCGAGGAGTGGTCGATGGTCGACAACCTTTCGGGCGGCCGCGTGGGCATCTCGCTCGCGTCGGGCTGGAATCCGGATGACTTCGCTTTCTTTCCCGAGCGTTATCCCGAGCGTCACGCGCGACTCTACGAGACGCTGGAATCCGTCCGTCGCCTCTGGCGCGGCGACGAGTTGGAGCTGACTAACGGAGTAGGGAAGGCCACGCGGGTGCGCCTCCGCCCCGTTCCGCTCCAGCGCGACCTGCCGGTGTGGATCACCGCGGCGGGCAACCCCGAGACCTTCCGTCGCGCTGGCGAAACCGGAGCCAATCTTCTCACCCACCTGCTCGATCAGGACCCGGAGGAACTCGCGACCAAGATCCGGATCTACCGCGAGGCGCGGGCCGCCGCGGGTCACGACCCGGTGGCCGGGCGCGTGACGGTGATGGTGCACACGTACATCGGCCAGGATCTCGCGGAGACCCGCGAGCGCGTGCGCGCGCCGTTCTGCGCGTACCTCAAGGCCAGCCGCAACCTGCTCGCCGGTCTCGCGCACAGCCGCGGCCGCGTCATCGACGTGAATGCGCTCTCCGAGCGCGACCTCGATGACCTCGTCGGGTTTCTTTTTGAGCGCTTCGCCAGCACCCGCGCGCTCATCGGCACGCCCGAGAGCTGTGCGCCGCTCGTCGAGACGCTCGCGCGCGTGGGCGTGGATGAAGTCGCCAGCCTCTTGGACTTCGGGCAGTCGACGGCCGACGTGCTGGGGGGCTTGCCGGCGCTGGCGCGCCTGCGGGATCGTTTTGCCGTCGACGAGGCTTCAGCCGCCGCGGTAGCCGCAACTGCGCGGGAAGAAGGTGCGGTCGCAGCGATGGTTGGCGAGGCGGATGTGATGACGCGCGCGCGCCGCGCAGGGAATGCCGTCGGCGCGGCAAAGCCATCGACTCCGATGGCTCCCGTGGTGGTACCACAGGATGATCTCTACGAAGTCGCGTGGCGCGCCCAGGCCGCGCCGACCGAGGTGGCGGAGACTCCGGCGCGCTGGATTCTGCTCACGGCACCGGGAATGGTGCCCGACGGCTTGATCGCGCCGCTGGGCCGCCTGCGGACGACGGTGCTGGCCGTGCCGGAGGGCACGGTCGAATGGAAATCGTTGCTCGCCCCCGCGCTCGGCTCTGCGGCGGGTGCGGTGCGGGTGGTGTGGTTGGAGCCCGTTGCCGCGGAGGGTGAAGATGCGGCGGCGTGGCTGGAGCGTGCGCGCGCGCTGGTGCAAGCGCTGGTGACCCTCGCACCGCAGGCCCGACTGAGCTCGGTGACCCGCGGTGCGGTCGCCGTCGGCGGGAACGCGCCCGTGCTGGCGCAGGGACCGCTGTGGGCATTCCTTCGGGTGCTCGCGCAGGAACAGCCTGCCCTGTGGGGCGGGCTGTACGATCTTGATCCGACGGCACCGCTTGAGCGGAGCTGGGCCGCACTGGCCGCGGAGCTCGGAGCCCGCACGACCGAGGATAAAGTCGCTTGGCGCGGGGGAGCGCGTCTGGTCGAGCGTTTGGCGCGAATGGCCGGACCGGTTCCCGCCGGAGTTTGGTCCGTGCGGGCGGATGCGGGCTATCTGATCTCGGGCGGCCTCGGCGGCTTGGGCCTCGCGCTGGCCGAATGGCTCGCGGAGCGCGGAGCCCGGCACCTGCTCCTGCTCGGCCGTTCCGCTCCGAGTGCTGCCGCACGGGAACAACTGGCGTCGCTCGCCCGGCGTGGAGTCTCGGCGCGAATCGCGGCGGTGGATGTCGCTGACGAGCCAGGACTGCGTCGTGAACTGGAAGCGTGGAGGCGCGAGGGCGGTCCAGCGGTGCGCGGTGTCGTCCACGCCGCCGGCGTCTGGCGCGATCTGCCGATGGCGCAGATGTCCCCGGACGATCTGTCGGCGGTGCTGGCTCCCAAGGTGGCCGGCACCCTCGCGCTTGAGCGCTGCGTCGGCGCCGACCTCGATTTCTTCCTTTCCTGCTCCAGCCTCTCGGCGGTCCTTCCGGCGCATGGTCAGGCCAACTACGCGGCAGGTAATGCATTCCTCGACGTCCACGCGCAGTGGCGTCGGGCACAGGGGCGCCCGGCGCTGAGCATCAACTGGGGCCCGTGGTCCGGCATCGGCTTCGGTGCGAGCGAACATGGTCGCCGCGCGCACGAGCGACTCGAGTCCTTCGGCTTGCGGCGCATCGCTCCCGCGCCGGCTCTCGCCGCGCTTGGTGCATTGCTCGCCCGTAGCGTCGCGCAGGCGACGGTGGTCACGGTCGACTGGGCGCTCCTGGCCCGCGTGGACGCACCGCTCGCGCGCACCGCGTTGCTGACCGAGGTGGCCGGAGGCCTCGTCGCGCCCGCCGCCAGCGTGGAACCGCTCGTGGGTCTGGGTCAGCGCGTCGCCTCCGCCGCATCCGCCGAGCAGGAGGATCTCGTCCGCGCCGGCGTGGCCGAGATCATCGCCCGCGTCTTCCGCCGCCCCGTCGCGGAGCTTCGCCGCGACGAGCCGCTTCCCAACCTCGGCCTCGATTCGCTCATGGCGGTCGAGATCAAGAACCGCATCCGCGCCGAACTCGGTCTCGACGTGCCGCTCGCGCGGTTCCTCGAGGGGTCGACCGCGAACGACCTCGCCACCTTCACCGCGACCGCCTGGACGGAGGGTGCGGCGGCACGCGCCGCGGGTGGGGGAGCCACCGCCGCGACGGAGGAGTTCACGGTATGACGCTGACCGAGCTCCGACTCGCCTGTGCCCGCGCGGGAATCCGCGTGTCGGCGGAGCAGGGTCAACTGCGCGTGAAGGCGCCCGCCGGAGCGGTCACTTCCGAGGTCCGCGCCGCGTTGTCCGCACGCAAGGAGGAGTTCCTCGCGTTTCTCGCCACGCCGCAGGCCGAGCTTTCGCCGCTGTCGTCCTCTCAGCGGAGTCTTTGGCTGCTGCACCAGGCCGATCCCGAGACGCTGCCGGCCTACACCCTGCGGGCCGCGCGTCGCTTGCACGGGCCGTTGCCCCGCGCCGTCTTTACGGCCGCGCTGCGCATTCTCGTCGCCCGCCACGATCCGCTGCGCACCGCGTTTGATCAGCACGAGGGCGAGCCGTGGCAGCGCATCCTGCCTTCCGTGCCGGTGGCGATCACTGAACACGACGTCTCCTCGCGGCCTCCCGCCGAGCGTGAGGCCGCATGGCGCTCGTTGCTCGCGGAGGAGGGTCGCCGCCGGTTCGATGTCTCAGCTGCGCCGCTCTTCACCGTTCATCTCGTCACCCTGGGGCCGGAGGAGCACGTCCTGCTCCTCAATGCTCACCACCTGATTGCGGACGCTTGGTCGGCGGGGCTGCTCCTGCGCGAATGGGCCGAGATCTACGCGGAGCTCGTCTCCGGAGGAATGCCATCAGAAGAGCGTCCAACGTATCGGTTCAACGACTACGTGATGGCGAGACGCCAGGCGGAGGTGGGTCCGGCGGCGGAGAAGTCGCTCGCCCACTGGCGCACTCACTTGGCGGGCTTGCCGCCGCTGGCGTGGCCGCGGGCGGAGACGCCGGCGGCGGGGGTCTCGCGCTATGAGGGCCGCTCCGCTGATTTCGTCATCGCGCCGTCGACGGAGCAGGCGCTGCGGGCGCTGGCGCGTGAGGAAGGGGCCACGCTCTTCCACGTGCTGGTGGCGGGCTACGCAGTCTGGCTCCAGCGGCTTTCGGGTCAGGACGACTTCGGTTTAGGGACGACGCTCGCGGGACGCGACGGCAAGGCCACCGAGTCGCTCGTGGGCTACTTCGTCAACTTGGTCGTGCTGCGTCCGCCGCTGGCCGATCAACCGAGCTTCCGCGAGTTGGTCCGACGCATGCGACGCGAGACGCTGGCCGCGTACGATCACCAGGCGACGCCGTTCGACCGCATCGTGCAGGAGCTGCGCCTCCCGCGCGAACCGGGTGCGTCGCCGCTGTTTCAGGCCCTCTTTCTCTACCTGCAGGCCGCGCGAGATGAGGCGAGCTTCCCGGGATTGCATGCGGAGCCGATCGTGGTACCGAGCGAGACGGCGAAGTACGCGCTCAGTCTCCATGTTGAGGACCACGGGGACCGGCTGACCGGGCTCGTGGAGTATCGCGCGGGCATCTTTGCGCCGGAAATGATGGCGCGGCTGCTCGAGGTCTGGGCGACCCTGCTCGCGGAGCTTGCGGGAACTCCGGATCGTCCCATTAGCCACGCCGCGACGCTGTCGGGTGACGCGCGGCGCGCGGTGCTCGCGCAGAGCACCGGTCCGACGGCGCCGTCCGATCAGATCGGAGGCATCGCGGCCGCCTTTCAGGACCAGGTCGCGCGAACGCCTGCTGGCCCGGCGTTGGTGTACGAGGACCGCGCGCTCACGTACGCAGAGTTGGATCGGGCGTCGGAGCACGTCGCGCAGCGCCTTCGCGCGGCGGGGGTCGGGGCCGAGCGCCGCGTCGGCGTCTTGCTCGAGCGCGGCGTGGAGCTGGTGGCCACGCTGCTTGGCGTCCTCAAGGCCGGCGGGGCCTACGTGCCGATGGATCCGGCCTACCCGGAGGAACGCCTCCGGCACATGGTCGAGGATGCGCGGCCGGTGCTCGTGGTGACCCGGCGCGGCCTCGCTCCGCTGCTGCCCTCGGGTGGTCCGGCGCAGTTGCTCGTGGACGAGCTTGCCCTGGACGTCCCGCTGACGATCGCGGCGGCGACGGCGCGGCCGGATCAGCCGGCTTACGTGATCTACACGTCGGGCTCGACCGGAAAGCCGAAGGGCGTGGCCGTCACCCACGGCAACGCGATCAACTTCTTCGCCGGCATGGATGCGCAGCTCGGGCGCAATCCCGGGGTGTGGTTGGCGCTGACCAGCATTTCTTTCGACATCTCGGTCCTCGAGCTCTTCTGGACGCTCGCCCGCGGTTTCAAGGTCGTCTTGCAGGGCGATGAAGCGGATCTCGGTGGTGCAAGTACGGAGTCGACTGATGCCGGCAGCGAGCGCCCGCTCGACTTCAGCCTCTTCTTCTTCGCTGGCGATGCGGCGCGGCAGGAAACGGCGGATCGTTACCGCCTCGTGTTGGAAGGGGCCCGCTTCGCGGATGAGCGCGGGTTTGCGGCGGTGTGGACTCCGGAGCGACACTTCCACGCCTTCGGCGGCCTATTTCCGAATCCATCAGTGCTCGGCGGCGCGCTTGCGATGATCACCCGCCGCGTGGCGCTGCGCGCCGGCAGCGTGGTGTTGCCGCTGCACGATCCCATCCGTGTCGCCGAGGAGTGGAGCGTCGTCGATAATCTCTCCGGCGGCCGCGTCGGCCTGTCGTTCGCCTCGGGCTGGCATCAGCATGACTTCGTGCTCTCGCCGGAGGACTTCGCCGAGCGGCGTCGCGTGCTCTTCTCGCGTCTGCAAGAGGTGCGTGATCTCTGGCGCGGCGATGCGCTCAGCCGCGCCGACGGCAAGGGTGAGCCGTATCAGGTACGCACCCTCCCGCGCCCCGTGCAGCCGGAGCTGCCCGCGTGGATCACCTCGGGCGGCGATCCGGAGACCCTGCGGCTTGCGGGCGAGTCGGGTGCCGGACTTCTGACCCATCTGCTGGGTCAGACCGTCGAGGACTTGGCGGGCAAGATCGCGATCTATCGCGCGGCCCGGCGTGCCGCTGGGCATCCCGGCGAGGGCCATGTGGTGGTCATGCTGCACACCTTCATCGGCGATTCGGTCGACGAGGTGCGTGCCCGCGTGCGGGGACCTTTCCGCGAGTACCTGCGCAGCGCGGTGGACCTGATTGCAGCGGTGGCGAAGACGCGCGGGCTCGATCTCAAGGCACCTGGGTTCTCGGCGGAGGACTTCGAGGTCGTGCTCGACCATGCGTTTGAGCGCTACTTCGGATCCGCGGCGCTGATGGGGACGCCGACGTCCTGCCAGCCGCTCCTGCGGCAACTGCGGACGATCGGGGTGGATGAAGTCGCCTGCCTGATCGACTTCGGTGTCGATGACGAACACGCCCTCGCGGCGCTCCGCCCGCTCGAGGCGCTGCGCGAACGGCACCGCACCCAGATCCGGCCCCGTCGCTCTCTGGCCGAGCAGTTCGCGCGTCATCGTCCGACCCACTTCCAGGCCACTCCCTCGCGCCTCAAGATGCTGCTCCTCGATCCAGCGGTGCGCGCAGGGCTGGCGCGCCTGGACGTGCTGATCGCCGGTGGTGAGGCGCTGCCGGCGCCGCTCGCCCGCGAGCTGCAGGCCGAGTTCGGAGGCCGCCTCCACAACCTCTACGGTCCCACGGAGACAACGGTGTGGTCCACTGGACACGCCCTCGCTCCCGGCGAAGACGTCATCCTCGTCGGCCGACCACTGGTCAACCAGACGGCGTATGTGCTCGATCCCGGCCTGCAACCCGTGCCGGATGGCGTGGCGGGCGAGCTTTTCCTCGGCGGCGACGGCGTGACCCGCGGCTACTTGGGCCGGCCGGAGCTGACGGCGGACCGCTTCTTGCCGGATCCGTTCGCGGTCCGCCCGGGCGCGCGGATGTACCGCACCGGCGATCTCGCGCGTTGGCGGGCCGGAGGGCAGTTGGAGTGCCTTGGACGCGTCGACCATCAGGTGAAAATCCTCGGCCATCGGATCGAGCCGGGGGAGATCGAGGCGGCGATTGCCTCTCATCCGGACGTGCGGGCGGCGGCGGTGACTGCGCCCCGCGGTCCAGACGGCGAGCCACGGCTGGTGGCCTACTTTGTGCCGCGCGGTCTGGATGCGGCCTCGGCGCTGCGACCGGAGTCGCTGCGCGCGTGGTTGCGGGAGCGGATGCCCTCGTACCTTGTGCCCGCGATCTGCGTGCAGCTCGCGGCCATGCCGCAGACCCCGAACGGCAAGATCGACCGCAAGGCGCTTCCGGCACCCGACGCCGAGGCGATGCCGGCCGGCCCGTATGTTGCTCCGAGGACGCCCGCGGAGGCCCGGGTGGCCGCCGTTTGGTGTGAGCTGCTGCAGCGCCCGCAGGTCGGCGTGGAGGAGAACTTCTTCGAAGTGGGAGGGCACTCTCTGCTTGCGATGCAGCTCATCGCGCGTCTGCGCGCCGAACTCGGCGCCGACCTTTCACTTCGTGCGATTTTCGAAGGTCCCACGATCGCGGCGATCGCGGCGCGAGTTGCCCCGACGCGCGAGGCCGGAGGGTCGGCGGCGCCGAAGGCGGCCAGTGCCGCGGCGGCGTCGCTGCCCGCGCGGGAGCCGGGACCGTTGCCGCTCTCGCTGGGCCAGCGCCGTCTGTGGTTCATTGAGCAGCTCGAACCCGGCCGTTCGACTTACCACGTCCCGGCCGCGATCCGGCTGCGCGGCGCGTGCGTGCCGACGGCGCTCGAGCAGAGCTTCGCTGACCTCGTGCGGCGCCACGAGGCGCTGCGCACGCGCTTTCCGGTGCGCGACGGCGAGCCGTTCCAGGACATCCTGCCCGCGGACGACGTTCGCTTCGTGCTCCAGTGTGACGATCTCCGATCGCTTCCGCCCACCGAGCGCGAGGAGCGGGCGCGGGTCGTCGCCGGGGAGACGGCGGTCGCGGCCTTCGACCTGGCCGGAGGGCCGGTGATCCGCGCGCGTCTGATCCAGCTCGCGGAAGATGATCACCTTCTCGTGGTCGTCGTCCACCACATCGTGTCGGATGGTTGGACCATCAACCTCATTACCCGCGAGCTCACCGCCTGCTACGCGGCGCGCGTTGCCGGGGCGGAGCCGCAGCTGCCTCGCTTGACGGCGCACTATGCGGACTTCGCGCAGTGGCAACGGCATCAGCATTCAGACGCCCAGCTCCGGGCCTCCCTCGACTTTTGGCGGTCGTACCTGCTCGGCGGCGTCGCGGCGGAGATTCCCGCGGATCGTCCGCGCCCGCGCGCGCTCGATGGCGTCGGTCAAGAGTACCGGTGCCGTTGGCCGCGGAGCCTGACCGCTGGCCTGAACCATCTCGCGCAGCGCGAGGGCGCGACGCTCTTCATGGCTTTGCTCGCCGGCTATGCCGCCGTCCTAGCGCGCCATTCCCGGCAGGATGACCTCGTGCTCGGCACCTCGGTCGCGAATCGTCCGCGCCCGGAGTTCGAGGCGATGGCCGGCTTTTTCGTGAACCTGCTCCCGGTGCGCGTGGATCTGCAGGGGGACCCGACTTTCGGCGACGTGATGCGGCGCGTGAAGCAGTCGTGCCTCGCTGGTTATGCCCATCAGGCAACGTCCTTCGAATCGCTGATCGATGCCGTCGCCCCCGTGCGCGATCTCAGTCGCACCCCGATTTTCCAGACCCTGTTCGTGCTGCTCAACACTCCACCGGCCTCGGCCCGGCTGGCGGGCCTCGAAATCACGCCGGTGCCGCTCGCGAACCGCACGGCGAAGTTCGACGTCACCCTGATCGCCGAGGAAGTGGAGGGCGAGTTGCTCTGGGTGGCGGAGTACCGCACTGAGCTCTACGAAGAGGAGACTCTCCGAAGGCTCCTGGGTCATCTCCGGATCCTGCTTGAGGCGGCGGTCGCGCGCCCCGACGTGCGCCTGTCCGCCTTGCCCCTGCTCGCGGAGGACGAGCTTGCCGCTCAGTCGCGGTGGAGCCGCTCCGAGGTCCCTTTCCCGCCCGGGCCGTGGATTCACGAGCAGCCGAGGTTGGTTGCACCCGATTCGCCCGCGCTGGCCTCGAGCGCCGGCACGTTGACCTATGGCGAGTTCAACCGTCGCGCCGACGCCCTCGCGGCGCGCCTGCAGGCCCACGGCGTTGGGCCGGAGTCGCGGGTGGCAGTCTGCCTTGAACGTTCTCCGGAACTGGTGCTCGCGTTGCACGCCGTGCTGCGTGCGGGCGGCGCCTATGTCCCGCTGGATCCCGACTACCCAGCGGAACGGCTGGCGTACATGCTCGCCGACGCCGCACCGGTGCTCGTCGTGACGACCGAGGCGCTCGCCGCGCGCCTCGGCGTTCCGCCCGAGCGGACTCTCCGGATGGAGTCGTCGCTCTTCGCCCCGACGTCTCCCGCCCTGCGCGTGCCGGTGATCGCGGGCCTCGGTGCCGCCTACATGATCTACACGTCCGGATCGACCGGACGTCCGAAGGGGGCGGTGAACACGCACGCCGCCATCTTAAATCGACTCCAGTGGATGCAGGCCGCGCTGCCGCTCACGACGGCGGACCGGGTGCTGCAGAAGACTCCGTACAGCTTCGACGTTTCGGTGTGGGAATTCTTCTGGCCGCTGATGACCGGCGCGACCCTCGTCGTGGCCGACCCTGGCGTGCACAAGGACCCGGCGCAGTTGATCGAGCTCATCGTCGCCGAGCGTGTGACCACGCTGCACTTCGTGCCGTCGATGCTGCGCGCCTTCCTGGAGACGCCCGGAGTCGAACGCTGCACCGCGGTGCGGCAGATCGTGTGCTCGGGCGAGGAGTTGCCGCGGGATCTGGTGGTGATGGCGCACGACAAGCTTCCCGGTGCAGCGGTACACAATCTTTACGGCCCCACCGAAGCGGCGGTGGACGTCAGCTGGCATGCGTGCCGTCGGGGCGAGAGCGGACCCGTTCCGATTGGCGGGCCCATCGCCAACGTCGAGCTGCACGTGCTCGACGCCCACCTGCGTCCCGTGCCGGTCGGTGTCCCGGGTGAGGTGTATCTCGGTGGCGTCGGCCTGGGACGCGGCTATCACGGTCAGCCTGCCCTCACCGCGGAGCGGTGGGTGCCGGATCCGGCGCCGCGCACGCCCGGGGCTCGCCTCTATCGCACCGGTGACCTTGGTCGCTGGCGGCCTGACGGCGAGATCGAGTACCTCGGGCGCCTCGACTTCCAGGTCAAGTTGCGTGGCCTGCGCATCGAACTCGGTGAGATCGACGCGGCGCTGCGCGATCATGCGGACGTGGCCGACGCGGTGTGCGCCTTGCGGCAGGACGCGCCGGCGGGTGCGCGCATCGTCGCGTATGTCGTCGTGCGCGGAGCAACCCCGACTGCGGCGGTGCTGCGGACGTGGTTGGGGGAGCGCCTGCCCGACTACATGGTGCCGACGGCATGGGTTTTCCTCGCTGCGCTGCCCCTGTCGCCTGCCGGCAAGGTGGATCGCCGCGCTCTGCCCGCTCCGCAGGTGGACCGGGTGGCGGAGCGCGTCGCTCCGCGCGATGGCGACGAGGAGACGGTGCTCGCGATCTGGCGCGAGGTGCTTGGCCGCGAAGACCTCGGCATGACGGATGATTTCTTTGAGGTGGGCGGCCATTCGCTCGTCGCCACGCGGGTGATGACGCGCCTGCGTGAGCGCGCCGGAGTCACGCTGCCGCTGCGCGTGCTCTTCCAGCATCCGACCGCGGCGGCGCTCGCGGCGGCGCTGCGGGCCGAGCGGGCGCGCGGTGCCGCGCCAATCGCGGCGGGAGCCCTGCGGCGGGCGAGCCGTGAGCGTCGCGCGGTGGCGATCAGCGCCGATGGTGAGATCGCCGTCTCGGCGCCCACGAACGGAGGACGTCGCGGATGAGCGCCTACGTCGCCCCAATCTCGCACGCGCAGCGCCGGCTGTGGTTCCTTGACCGCCTCGAGCCCGGCAACGCCGTCTACCATATTCCGGTCGCGGTGCGGTTGCGCGGTCGCCTCGACGTCGGGGCGCTCGCCGACGTGCTCCGCCTGATCGAGGCGCGGCACGACTCCTTGCGCACGACCTTCGCGGTCGAGGCGGGCGAACCCGTGCAGGTGGTGCATGACGAGCCGCGCGTGAAGCTTGCTTCGCTTGGCGCGGTGGCGGAATCCACCTTGTCCGCGCGGCTGACGGAAGCGGCGCGCGTGCCCTTCGATCTCGCTCGCGGACCTCTCTGGCGCGCGGAGTTGGTCGGCTGCGGCGATGGTGGCGACGATCATGTGCTCCTCGTCACGCTGCACCACATCATTGCGGATGGATGGTCGCTCGGAGTGCTCGTCGACGAGTTGACCGCGCTCTATCGCGCGCGTCACAACGGCCAGTCGTTGGAGAGCGTGTTACCGGAACTGTCGATCCAACTCCCGGACTACACGGACTGGCAGCGCGAGGAGCTCGCCACCCCCGCGGCGGCCGCAGCGTTGGCGGCGTGGGCGGAGCATCTCCGCAGTGCGCCGACCGCGCTGGAGTTGCCGACCGACCGGGCCCGCCCGCCGGAGCAGAGTTACCGCGGCGCCCTGATGCTGCGGACCCTACCCGCATCCGTGCTGGCTCCGCTCGGCGCGGTCTGCCGTCAGACGGGAGCGACGCCCTTCATGGTGCTCCTCAGCGCGTATGCGCTGCTGCTGTCGCGTTGGTCGCGTCAGTCCGAACTGCTCATCGGCACACCGGTGGCGGGACGCCTCCGGTCCGAGGCGGAGACGTTGATCGGTTTCTTGGTCAACACGCTGGTGCTCCGCGTGGGTCTCGAGGGTCCGCTGACCTTTGCCGCGCTGGTGGGTCGGATGAAGGCGGAGTGCGTCGAGGCCTTTGGTCGCGAGCAGACTCCCTTCGATCAGGTGGTCGACGCAGTGCAGCCCACCCGGGACCGCAGCCGCACGCCGCTCTTCCAGGTCTACTTCACCGTACAGAACGCGCCCCGCCGTGCGCTCGACCTCCCGGGTCTGCAGGCGGAGGTGATCGAGGTCGATACGGGAACGGCGAAGGTAGACCTCACCCTGGCGCTGGAGGAGTCCGCCGGCGGCTGGACAGCGCGGTGGGAGTACTGCACGGATCTTTTCGAACCTGAGACGATCGCCCGGCTCGCCGACGCTTACGAGGTGCTGCTCGGAGCGGCTCTGGCGCAGCCCGAACAGCCGGTCGCGGCCTTGCCGCTGCTCGATGCTTCGGCGCGGTCCGCGGTGCTTGCGCTTGGGGGTGGGACGGTGCGTGACTTCACGTCGCCGGACACGCTGTGGAGTTGGTTTGCGCGGCAGGCGGCGCGTACGCCTGACCACGTCGCGCTGACGGACGGTCGGGCCTTGGTGACATACGCCGAGGCCTTGGCGCAGGCGGACCGCGTCGGCCGCCGGCTGCGCGCGGCGGGCGTGACGCGCGGGGCGCTGGTGGGACTTTGCAGTGTCCGCTCGGCGGAGTTGGTGATCGGCATTCTCGGCATCCTGCGGGCGGGTGCGGCGTATCTGCCTCTTGATCCCGCTTACCCGATTGATCGCCTGCAGTACATGCTCGCTGACGCGCAGGTCGCGGCCGTCATCGTCCACGGCACCGATCTCGCGTTGCCGCACCCGTGCCGGCTTGATCTGGCGGCGCTGGTGGCACCGGAGACCGCGGCGCACTCCGCGGCGTTGCCGGAGGAAGCTGGACCCGAGGATCCGGCCTACGTCATCTACACCTCGGGCTCGACGGGGCGGCCCAAGGGTTGCGTGGTCACCCACGCCAACGTGGTCCGCCTGATGCGCGCCACCGAGGCGTGGTACGGTTTCGGAGCAGACGACGTCTGGACCCTGTTTCACTCCTATGCCTTCGATTTCTCGGTCTGGGAAATCTGGGGTGCGTTGCTCTACGGTGGTCGACTCGTCGTGGTGCGCCACGAGGTCAGCCGTTCGCCAGAGGCGTTCCATGATCTCCTGCAGGCGGAGCGGGTGACGGTGCTGAACCAGACCCCGTCGGCGTTTCGCCAGCTGCAAGCGGTCGATGAGTCGCGCCCCGCCGGCCGCCTTGCGTTGCGGACGGTGATCTTCGGCGGTGAGGCTTTGGAGCCGCGCTCGCTGCTGCCTTGGTTCGATCGCCACGGCGACGAGCGTCCGAAGATGGTCAATATGTACGGTATCACGGAGACCACCGTGCACGTGACCTACCGTTGGATCCGGCGCGCCGATGCGCTCAATGGTCGAGGCAGCGTCATTGGAGAACGGATACCAGATCTCACCCTTTACGTCGTCGACGAGCGTCTTGAGCCGGTCCCGGTCGGTGTACCCGGCGAGTTGCTCGTGGGCGGAGCCGGATTGGCGCGGGGGTACCTCAATCGTGCGGAACTGACGGCTGAGCGCTTCGTACGGAATCCCTTTGGGCCGGGACGGCTTTATCGTTCCGGCGATTTGGCGCGTTGGCTGGCGGATGGCGACCTCGAGTACCTCGGTCGCATCGACCAGCAGGTGAAGATCCGTGGTTTCCGCATTGAACTTGGCGAGATCGAGCGCGTGCTCGCGGCGGTTCCCGGCGTCCGGGACGCCGTCGTCCTCGCGCGCGAGGATCGACCGGGCGAGCGCCGCCTCGTGGCGTATCTTGTGCCCGAGGCGGGTGTGTCGGTGAGTGCGGGCGAAGCTCGGGAGGTCTGCCGCACCCGGTTGGCGGATTACATGGTGCCGGCGGCGTTTGTGATGCTGGAGCGGCTGCCGTTGACGGACAACGGCAAGCTGGACCGTCGCGCGCTGCCGGTTCCGGATGCAAACGCGGCGGCGGCGGCGGAGTATCAGGCCCCGGAGACTCCGGCGGAGCGGGCGCTGGCGGACGTTTGGTCCCGCGTCCTGGGCGTGCCGACGGTCGGCGCGGGGGACAACTTCTTCGCGTTGGGCGGTGATTCGATTCTCACCATCCAGGTCGTCTCGCTTGCCGCGAAGGCGGGCTGGAAGATTGCGGCGAAGGACCTCTTTGCTGCGGAGACACTCGGTCAACTCGCGTCCCAGGCGCGACCGCTCGCGGAGGCGGCGGCGCCAGGGGGTGGGGCCGATGGTTCGAAGACCTCGCCGGCCGAGGATGCATCGGCGGGCGACGCCTATCCGCTCAGTCCGATGCAGGCCGGCATGCTCTTCCAGAGCGTGTATGCGCCGGACTCGGGGGTGTACGTGGAGCAAGTCTGGGGTGAGGTAGAAGGCGCGCTGCGTCCCGCGGAATTCCGGGCGGCGTGGGATGGCTTGCTCGAACGGCATCCGGGGCTGCGGTCGCGCTTCCATTGGCGCGACGTCCCGGAGCCACGGCAGGAGACGGTGGCGAAAACGCGGATGCCTTGGCGCGAGCTGGACTGGACCGGAGGCGGCGCGCCGGCGGATCCGTCGGCGTCATGGGCTGCCCTGCTCGCGGAGGATCGCGTGACGGGCTTTGATTTTGGCCAGGCACCCCTGATGCGGTTCGCGTTGATCCGCACCGCGCCGGACCGGTGGCGCTGGCTGTGGAGCCATCATCACATCCTGCTCGACGGCTGGTGTCTTCCGCTCGTCTTCCGCGACGTGCTGACGGATTATGAGGGACGCTGCGGCGCGGCAACGCGGCCGCCGTCGGTGCGCCCGTACCGCGATTACCTCGAGTGGCTGGGCCGACAAGACCTCGGTGCGGCCGAGGCATTCTGGCGCCGTCAGCTCGCCGGTTTCACCGGCGCGCCGGATCTTCGACTTCCGCGGCCCCGCGTGGTCCCGGCGGCTGGGGCACCGGGCGAAGCAGAGCGCGTGCTCAGTTTGCCCGAAAGCGACACCCTGCGCGCGTGGGCGCGGAGCCAAGGACTCACCCTCAACACCTTGTTCCAAGGAGCGTGGGCCCTCCTGCTGCAGCGCCTCGGACTCGGGCGCGATGTGGTGTTTGGCGTTACGGTCGCTGGTCGGCCTGCGGAACTGGCCGGAGTCGAGGAGATGATCGGACTTTTCATCAACACGCTGCCGCTGCGGGTGGCGGTGCGGCCAGAGACCGCACTTTTGCCCTGGCTGAAGGCCCTGCAGCAGGCGCAGGCGGAGGCGCGCCAGTTCGAGCACACGCCCCTGGCGTCGATTCAAGGTTGGAGCGAGGTCGGCCGCGGCCAGTCGCTGTTTGAGTCGATCCTTGTCTTCGAGAACTACCCCGGCGACGAGGCATTGCGGCAGGTGCCGTCGAGCCTGCGCTTCTCGGGACTGCAGACCCGCGAGCAGACGAACTTCCCGCTCACGGCGGCGGTGGTGCCTGGACAGCGGCTCAACCTCCGCCTCGCGTATGATGCGGCCCGCTTTGCGCCGGACGCGATCGATCGTCTCCTGGAACAGTGGCAGCGTCTTGTGCTGGGGCTGACGTTTCCGACGGCGGCGCGACTGGCGGATCTGGATCCGCTGGCGGCTGCTGAGCGGACGTCGCTCCTCGCGTTGGGCCGATCCGCGGAGCCCGGCTACCGGGCGCAGACGATGCTCGACCTCTTGGAGCAGCAGGTCAGACGTGCGCCGGCGGCGCCAGCGCTGGTCGGACCCGGCCGTGAGCTCAGCTACGTGGACCTCTGGGATCGCGCGGGTCGTGTGGCGGCGGAGCTGCGCCGGCGCGGCGTCCGGCGCGGCGAGGCGGTGGCGCTGTGCCTCGACAAGAGCCCGGAGCTCGTCGTGGCGATGGTCGGCGTCCTGCGCGCCGGCGCATTCTTCCTGCCAGTAGATCCGCCGTACGCACGCGAACGGATCCTGGGCCTTCTCGACGACGCCCGGCCCGCGCTCCTCCTCGTGGATGCAGCGGGTGCCGCACGCCTCCCGACCGGCGTCGCCACGCCGCAGTGGTACATCGACGCCGAATTGGGTCGCGGAGGCACTTCGCCGACACCGCAGGAGCTCCCGGCGATCACGCCTCAGGACGTCGCGTACCTCATCTACACCTCGGGTTCGACCGGTCGGCCGAAGGGTGTGTTGGTGGAACAGGCGGGCCTTGCGAACCTCGCGGCGACGCAGGCGGCGATCACGCGCGTGCGGCCTGGGCAGCGCGTGCTGCAGTTCGCGTCGATCAGCTTCGACGCGTCGGTGTCGGAAATCTTCCTGACGCTGGCGGGTGGAGCGGCGCTCTGGTTGGAGCCGCGCGACACCGTGCCGGCGCCGGAGGAATTCGTGCGGCAGTTGCGGGAGGCGCGCATCGATCACGCGACGCTGCCACCGGCACTACTCGCGGTGTTGCGTCCAACAGATTTCCCCGGACTCCGCACGCTGCTCATGGCCGGCGAGGCCGCGAGCCCGGAGCTGTATCGCGCGTGGTCCGAGGGCCGGGTGCTCTTCAACGCATACGGTCCGACCGAGACCTCGGTGTGTGCGACGATGGAGGAGATCGCGGCCGGCGCCGAGGAGATCACCCTCGGCCGTCCGATCGCGAACCTCACGGCGTACGTCGTGGATGTCGACGGCGAGCTGCAGCCGGTCGGGGTGCCCGGCGAGATCTGGGTCGGCGGCGTCGGGGTGGCGCGCGGTTACCTCGGTCGTCCCGACCTTACGGCTGAGCGATTCGTCCCCGATCCGCGCGCGACGACTCCGGGCGCGCGGGCCTATCGCACGGGCGACCTTGGACGAGTGCGTCCGGATGGCCGCATTGAATTCCTCGGCCGCGTGGACGACCAGGTGAAGATCCGCGGCTTCCGCGTGGAGCCGGGTGAGATCGAGGCCGTGCTGGCGCAGCATCCCGACGTGGCTGGCGCGCTGGTGGTGGCGGTGGCGGACGGCCGGGGCGGCAAGTTCCTGGTGGGCTATGCGCTCGGGCGGGACGGAGCGACTCCGGAACCAGCCGCGCTGAAGGCGTATCTTGCGGAGCGGCTCCCTGACTACCTTGTCCCGCGGCAGGTGGTGGTCCTCTCGGCGTGGCCGCTCAATGCGTCGGGCAAGGTCGATCGTCGCGCGCTGCCGCCACCGCTGGTGGCGGAGTCGGCGGCGGCGATGGACGCCGCAGGAGACGGGCCTCTGGTGGCGAGCGAGCTGGAGCGTTTGTTGGCCTCGATTTGGCGCGACGTCCTGCACGTCCCGGACGTGCGTGCGGATGACAACTTCTTCGAACTCGGGGGCGACTCGATACTCAGCCTGCAGATCGTCGCTCGCGCGCATCAGGCGGGGTATGCGCTGACCCCGCGGCAGATCTTCGCGGCCCCGACCATCCGCGGTCAGGCGGCGGTGGCGACGCGATTGGAGCGGGGAGCACAGGACGACACGGAGCGAGGTGACGTGCCGTTGACGCCGATCCAGCACTGGTTCTTCGCGCAGGAGCAGCCGGATGCGCACCATTGGAATCAATCGATCGTGCTCGACCTGCGGACCGCGCCGCCGCCCGATCGGATCGCCCGTGCCCTTGCGGCAGTGGTGGCGCGGCACGGCGCGTTCCGCCTGAGGTTCCACCGCGGGCCGGACGGCGCGTGGCTGCAACGCTACGCGGACGGGGAGTCCGCACCTGACCTGGCGGTGCACCCGCTGGCGTCGCTGGAGTCGGTGGCGACGCAGCTGCAAGCGAGCCTCGACCTCGCGAACGGTCCCCTCTGGCGCGCCGCCTACTTCGTGGGGCAGGGTGGGAAATCGCCGAAGCTCTTCCTGACAATTCATCACCTGGTCGTGGACGGTGTCTCGTGGCGTATCCTCGCCTCGGACCTCGCTTCCGCCTGTGCGCAGGCGGAAGCGGGTGAACCGATCGGACTCTCGGCTCCGAACGCGTCCTTTGCCTCGTGGTCGCAAGCGCTTGGTGAGCGGGCGCAGACACCGGACTGCCGCGCCGAGCTCGCGCACTGGCGCGCGATCGGGCAGGCCCGCGGCGAGCTGCCGCACGACCTACCGATCACCGCGGAAGCGCGCGCGGTGGCGGCGATGGAGCGGGTGTCCGTCGAGCTTGATCCCGAGGCGACCCGATCGCTCCTGCGTGAGGCCTCCGCGGTCTATCGCATGCGCGCGGACGAAGTCCTCTTGACCGCGCTCGCCTCGACCCTCCTGGAGTGGACCGGGCGGTCGGCGAGTGTGATTTCGCTGGAGAATCACGGCCGCGAGGCGCTGGGCGACGCGATCGACGTCTCGCGCACGGTGGGATGGTTCACCAGCCTCTATCCTTTCCGGCTAGAGGTGCTGCCATCGGCCGGTCCGCGCGAGCAACTCATCGCAGTGAAGGAGAGCCTGCGCGCGGTGCCGCACCACGGAACCGGCTTCGGTTTGCTGTCTCGTCTCAACGCGGATCCTGCCGTGACGGCGGAGTTGGCGGCGCTGCCGCGGCCCGAACTCTGCTTCAATTACCTCGGTCAGACCGACCACACGCTCGGTCCTGACGCTCCCTTCGGGCTGTTGGATGTTCCGGTCGGGCCAGACCTCAGTCCGCGCGGCTACCGGGTGCATCTCATCGACATTAACGCGCTCGTGACCGATGGCCGTCTGCGCATCCACTGGCTCTTCAGCAACCGAGTCCATTCGCGGGTGACGATCGAACGGCTCGCTGAGCGCTTCGTCGCCCACGTCCGGGCGTTGCTTTCGCACTGCCTTTCGGCGGAGTCGGGTGCGCCGACGCCGTCTGACTTCACCCACGTCCAGCTGGAGGCGAGCGAGCTCGATGCGCTCCTCGCCGACCTCGCGGACCCCGATCCGCGCTAATCCCTTTCCGAATCCATGAGCAAGGCCGCGTCCATTGAAGAGATTTTTCCGCTCAGCCCGCTGCAGAAGGGCCTGTTGTTCCATACCCTTTTTGAGCCGAGCGAGGCGGTCTACTTCGAGCAGTTGACCTGTGAGCTGCACGGGCGCTTTGATCAGGCCGCCTTCGCGGAAACGTGGCGCTTGCTCGTCTCGCGGCATCCGATCCTGCGCACGGCGTTCGTCTGGAAGGGCCAGCGTGAGCCGGTGCAGGTGGTACACCGCACCTTGGAGATGCCGTGGCGCCAAGAGGACTGGCGCGAGTTCAGTCCGGCGCAGCAGGCGGAAAAACTCGCGGCTTTTCTCGCGGACGACCGCAAGCGCGGCTTCGAACCGAACCGCGCGCCTCTGATGCGCCTCGCCACCCTCCGGCTTTCGGAGACCGTGTGGCAGCTCGTCTGGAGCCACCATCACCTCCTGCTCGACGGCTGGTCCCTGCCGCTGCTGTTGCGCGAGTTTGGCGTGGCTTACGCGGCCTTCAGCACGGGTCAGACTCCAGCACTGCCGCCGGCGCGCCCCTTCGGTGCTTACCTGCAGTGGTTGCAGAAGCGCGATGCTTCGCGCGATGAGCAATTCTGGCGCGAGCAACTGCGTGGCTTCTCGGTACCGACCCCGCTCACCGTCGACAAGCCGGGCCCGGCTGGAAAGGTCCATGAGGTGATCGACTTCGCGATCGACGAGGCGGACACCGCGCGACTGCAGCAGATCGCCCGCGATCAGCAGGTGACGCTGAATACGCTGTCGCAGGGTGCCTACGCCTTGGTCCTGAGCCGTTACGCCAGTGCCGAGGACGTCGTTTTCGGCGTCACCGTCTCGGGACGCCCTGCGGACCTGGCCGGCGTGGAGAACATTGTCGGCCTCTTCATCAACACCCTGCCGTTGCGCGTGACCGTGACGGATGACGCGGAGGCCGGGCCGTGGCTACGCGCGCTCCAGGAGCGTCAGGTGGCACTCCAGGAGCATGGGCACGCGGCCCTCAGCGACATCCAAGGCTGGAGCGCGGTGCCGCGCGGCCAGCAGCTCTTCGAGAGCCTCTTCGTCTTCATCAATTACCCGGTGGATTCCGCGCTCTCGAATCGCTTCGGCGATCTCGAACCGCGCCAGGTGCACTTCGTCGAGCAGACCAGCTACCCGCTGACCATCGACGTGCTGCCGGGGCCCCGGCTCACGCTGCGGACCTCGTTTGACACGGCGCGTTTCGATCGGGACACGGTGCTGCGCTTGCTGGGTCACATTCGCCAAGCGCTGCTTTCCCTCGGGAGACCCGGAGTGAAGCTCGGCCAAATCGAGCTCGTCGCCGGGGCCGAGCGTGCGGCACTGCTGGCCTTGTCGACGCCACCGGCTCCGGTGGAGGATCTGCGCGACGGTAGCCTCCATGCGTGGTTTACGCGTCAGGCCGCGACGACTCCCGACGGGATCGCGTTGTCCTCGGAGTCTGGCACCCTGACGTACGCGGAACTCGATCGGGCCGCGAACGCGATCGCCCATCGCCTGCGTGGTCTCGGCGTCCAGCGGGGCACGCTGGTCGGACTCTTCCTTGAGCGCGATGCGCCGCTGCTCGTCGGCCTGCTCGGCATCCTCAAGGCCGGAGGTGCGTACTTACCCCTCGACCCGATCTATCCGGATGACCGCCTCGACTACACGATCGAGGACAGCGCGATCCCGGTGATCATCACCTCGAGTGAGCTCTCGGCTCGGCTCAGCAATCCGATGGTGATGCGCCTTGAGCTCGATGCGGCCTGCCTGTTCCCGGCCGAAGGCGAGGAGTGCTCGCCCTTGCCCGTGGTGAACTCTCCCGAGGATCCGGCTTACGTCATCTACACGTCCGGTTCCACCGGTCGTCCGAAGGGTTGCATCGTCACGCACCGCAACGTGCTCCGGCTCTTCACCGCAACGGAGGTCTGGTACGACTTCAATCCGACCGACGTGTGGACCTTCTTCCATTCGGCCGCGTTCGACTTCTCGGTTTGGGAAATCTGGGGCGCGCTCCTTTACGGCGGCCGCCTCGTCGTGGTGCCGTACTTCACCAGTCGCGAGCCCTCTGCGTTCTGCGATCTCCTGATCCGCGAGCGCGTGACCATTCTGAACCAGACCCCGTCAGCCTTCCGGCAACTGATGAAGGCCGAGGAACAGGTGGCGGATCCGCACGCCCTGTCGCTGCGCTACGTGATCTTCGGCGGCGAGGCCCTCGAGTTCGCGAGCCTGCGCTCGTGGTTTGAGCGCCATGGCGACACTCAGCCCCAGCTGGTGAACATGTACGGCATCACCGAGACCACGGTGTTCACGACGTACCGCCCGCTGCGGAAGGCCGATGCCTACGAGGGACGCGGCAGCTTGATCGGCAAGCCAATCATCGACACCCCCCTCCTTGTGCTCGATGGGCGAGGGCACCTTTGTCCGATCGGCGTCCCGGGTGAATTGAACGTCGCCGGCATCAGCCTCGCGGTCGGTTACCTCAACCGCCCGGAGCTCACGGCCCAGCGCTTCGTCCCGGATCCGCACGGCGTGTCCGCGAATGGCAAGCTCTACCGCTCGGGCGACCTCGCGCGGCGGCTGGCCGATGGCGACCTCGATTACCTGGGTCGCATTGACGATCAGGTGAAGATCCGTGGCTTCCGCATCGAACTCGGCGAGATCGAGAACGTGCTCTTGATGCACCCCGAAGTCCGCGAGGCCGTGGTCCTCGCGCGGGCGGACTCGCCGGGTGCCGAGAAGCGTCTCGTGGCGTACGTCGTCCCGCGGGGCGAGGAGCGCCTGACGGTCGACCTGATGCGGGACCACCTGCTCACGCGCCTGCCGGAGTACATGGTGCCGTCGGCGCTGGTCGTGCTCGACGCCTTTCCCCTCACGGCGAACGGAAAGATTGACCGCCGCGCATTGCCGGAGCCATCCGGCCTGTTGGCGGATGTTTCCGCGGAGCACGTCGAACCGCGCACGGAGCGCGAGCGCATCCTCGCGGAGATCTGGTCGACCACGCTGGGAGTGGATCGCGTTGGCGTGACGGCGAGCTACTTCGCGCTCGGTGGCGACTCGATCATGGGCATCACCGTGTGCTCGCGGGCGCGGGAACGAGGGATCGAGTTCTCGCTGCAGGATCTCTTCGAGAAGCAGACCGTCGCCGCATTGGCCGCCGAGCCGGATGGGGTGGAATCGGCTGCCGCGGCGGCGCCGGCTCAGGTTGCCTTCGGTGAAGCCGCCGCTCCGGTGGCGGGTTCGCCGAGGACCGGCGAAGCATCGCTTGCACCGTTCGCGCTGCTCAGCGCTGGCGACCGCGCGCGGCTTCCGGGTGGGCTCGAGGACGCCTACCCGGTGACCCGCCTCCAGGCGGGCATGCTCTTCCACAGCCAATCGGATTCGGGCGGCGCATTGTACCACGACGTGTTCAGCCACCACCTCCGCGGCCCGCTCGATCTCGGCGCACTGCAGCAGGAGCTCGACGCGCTCGTCCAGCGCCATGCGGTGCTTCGGACCTCCTTTGATCTCGCCACCTTCTCGGAGCCGTTGCAGCTCGTCCATGCCCAGGCGCGCTGGCCGCTGGTCAGTGGCGATCTCGCGCATCTGGCCCCGGCCGCGCAGGAGGAGTGGCTCGATCGCTTCGTGCACGACGAAGCCCAGCGTGCCTTCGATTGGAGCCGTCCGCCGCTGGTGCGGGCCTACGTGCACCGCCGTGGTCCGGATGAGTTTCAATTCACGCTGGCCCTGCACCACGCGATTGTGGACGGATGGACGCTCGCTTCGCTGCTGACGGAGCTCTTCCAGAATTATCTGGCGCGAATCGGCAAGGGAGATGCGCCGGCGGTGGCGCCGGCGATCCCGGTCGGCTACCGCGATTACGTTGCGCTGGAGCGCGCGGCGCTGGCGGATGCGGGCACGCGCCGCTTCTGGGAGCAGGCGCTGGAAGGGGCTGAGTTGCTTGACCTGCCCCGACCCGGACCCGGAAGTTCGTCCCGCTTGGGCATGGTGCAGCGGCCGCTGGTGATGTCCGCAGCCTTGTCCGCGGCGCTCACGCGCGTGGCGGAGGGACTGGGCGTGCCGCTGAAGTCGGTGTTGCTCACGGCTCACGCCCGCGTGCTCGCGGCCCTCGGCGGCAGCCACGACGTCGTCACGGGTCTCGTCACGAACGGCCGGCCGGAGGTGGCGGGAGCGGAGCGCATTGCGGGACTCTTCCTGAACACGGTTCCCTTCCGCGTGCAGCTCGAGCACGCGGCCAGCTGGGCGGATCTCGTCCGGGCGGTCTTCGCGGCGGAGACCGCGCTGCTGCCGCACCGGCGGCTGCCGCTCGCGGAGATCCAGAAACGCCAGGGCGGAGCTCCGCTCTTCGCGACCGACTTCAACTTCGTCCACTTCCACGTTTACGATGCCTTGGGCGGCCTGAGCGCGTTGGAACGCCTGGGAACGCGGGCGCGTGAGGAGACGAACTTCACGATCGCGGTCAACTTTGGCGTGGATCCGAAGGATGGCTCTCTTGGCGGCGTGGCGGCTTGTTCGGGCGAGGCTCTGGACGCCCGATTGATCGAGGCCATCCCCGGGCTATTCCGCCGTGTCTTGGAAGCAATCGCGGAGGCTCCGGCATCCGAGTGGCGAGCCCTTCCTTTGCTCGCAGGTCCGCAACGCGCCGGAGTCTTCCTCGAATCGCTCGGGGAATCGGTCGATTTCGCTGAGGAGGGGCGCTCCCTCGCGGCGTTGGTTAGCGCGCAGGTGGCGCGAAGCCCACAGGCCCCCGCGGTGGTCTCGGAGCGTGAGACTGTGACCTACGCGGAGCTGGAGCGCCGCGCCAACCAGCTGGCGCATTGGTTGGGCCGTCGAGGCGTGCGTCACGATGATCGCGTCGCGGTCGCCCTCGAGCGATCCACGGATCTGGTTGTGGCCCTGCTCGGCGTCCTCAAGGCCGGTGCGGCCTACGTGCCGATCGATCCTGCGTACCCCGCTGCCCGCGTTGCCGAGATGCTACAGGACAGTGCGTCGAAGCTCGTCCTCGCCGAGACCAGTGCGCTCGCATCGGGCGCGGTGGAGTGGCGGAGCGTGTGGCCGGAGATCGCCCGCGAGGCGACGGCGGCCCCCGCGATCGAGATCAGTCCGGCGCAGCTTGCCTATGTGATCTTCACCTCGGGTTCGACCGGCCGGCCCAAGGGAGTGGCGGTGCCGCACGCGGCGATCGTCAATCACATGGCTTGGATGCAGGCGACCTTCCCGGTCTCGGCGGCCGATGCGGTCCTGCAGAAGACGCCGGTCAGCTTTGACGCGTCGGTCTGGGAATTCTGGGCGCCGCTGCTGGCCGGAGCCCGCCTCGTGATGGCGCGGCCCGGTGGCCAGCATGATCCGGCGTATCTCGCCGAGGCGGTGCGGATGCACGGCGTCACCGTGCTCCAGCTGGTTCCGTCGGTCCTCGATTTCTTCATCGAGGAGGTGGTGCGTGGAGGCGTGCCGCGGTTGCGGCGCGTGTTCAGCGGAGGCGAGGCGCTGCGCTCGTCGACGCGTGATCGGTTCCTGACCGCTCTGCCGGAGGTCGAGCTGGTGAATCTTTACGGCCCGGCCGAGGCGACGATCGATGCGACCTTCGCGCGCTGCGCTCCGGAAGGTGAGGTGTCGTTGGGCGCGCCGGTGGCCAATGCCGAGGTCTACTTGCTGGGTCCCGACCTTGAGCCCGTGCTGCCCGGGGTCGCGGGCGAACTCTGCATCGGCGGAGCCCTGCTCGCGCGTGGCTATCTCGGCCAAGCGATGCTGACCGCGGAGCGTTTCATCCCGCATCCCTTCTCTTCAGTGCCCGGAGCGCGGCTGTACCGCACCGGCGATCTGGCCCGTCGCGGCGAGGACGGTGGACTCTATTTCGTCGGGCGGCGCGACGGTCAGGTCAAGATCCGCGGCCAGCGCGTCGAGCTCGGTGAGCTCGAATCGCGCCTTGCGGTCCTTTCCGGTGTCACCGCGGCGGCGGCCGCGGTGCGGGAAGGCACGAGCGGTGCGCGGCAGATCGTGGCGTACGTCGTCGCCCCGGCGCCCTTCGCGGAGAACGACGCGATCGCGTCGCTGCGGGCGGTGCTGCCCGATGCTCTCATCCCGGCTCGCGTGGTCCGGCTTGACCGGATGCCGCTGACCCCGGGAGGCAAGTTGGATCGTCGGGCGCTCCCCGCGCCCGAAGCGGAGGTCGTCACCGAACGGGGTAATCGAACCGCTCCCCGGACCGAGGCCGAGCGTGCCGTGGCCCAGGCGTGGTGTCGCACCCTCGCGGTACGCGAGGCCTTTCTGGAGGATGACTTTTTCCAAGCGGGGGGAGATTCCATCCTCAGCCTTCGGCTGGTCTCGCTGCTTGCGCAGGCGGGGTGGCGCCTGGGGGCGGGCGACGTTTTCAGCAGCCCGACGCTCGCCGGTCTGGCGGCGCGGGTGCGTCCGGTTGGCGCTGCGGCGGGTGAGCTGCGTTACGATGCGGCGGATATTCCGCTGACCCCGATCCAGCGTGAGTTCTTCGCGCTCGGGGCCCCGACACCGGGATACTGGAATCAAGCGGTGGCGGTGACGACCCGGCCGGAGGTGGGCTTCGCGGCTTTGCGCGACGCGTGGCGAGCGGTGCTCACGCGGCATGCGGCGTTCCGACTGCGTTTCGCGCGCACCGGTCAGGGTTGGACTCAGCGACTCGTCGAGGTGGCGGACGCGATTCCCGATTTGGTCGAGGTCAAGACCCCGGCCCCTGGAGCGGCGGCGATGGCGGCGGCGATGACCCGGGAGGCCGCAGCGCTCCAGCGTTCGCTGCAACTCGAGTCTGGACCCGTGGTCCGGGCCTGCTGGATCGCAGGTGGTCCGGGCGAGCGCGGCCGTCTCATCGCGGTGGCGCATCACCTCGTGGTGGATGCCGTGTCGTGGCGGATTATCTTCGCCGACGTGGCGTCGGCACTCCTCGGCGAGGGAGTACCCACGGTTGCCGTACCGTTCCCGGCGTGGGCGGCGGCGGGAGCGCGGTGGGACTTCTCGGCGGCGAGCGACTTCTGGCGGAGCGAGGCAGCGCGGACCGCGGTGACCTTGCCGAGCGATGGGGCGGCGGATGCGGCGGAGAATCGCGAGGCGGATGCAGCGTCGGTCTCTGTGATGCTTCCCCGGGCGGAAACGCTGCGCCTGATCGAACGATCCGGCGTCCGCGCGCGCAGCCGCATGGATGAGATGCTCCTCTCCGCGTTGCTGGCCGCCGTGCAGGAGTGGACGGGTCGCCCGACGGTGCGGGTGAACCTTGAGTCACATGGTCGTGATGCGCTCGGTGAGACGATCGACGTGTCCCGTACGGTGGGCTGGTTTACCGCCCTGTACCCGGTGACGCTCGAGACTGCCGCCGACGCCACTCCCTCGGAGCGTCTGGCGGACGTGAAGGAACGGGTGCGGGCGGCGACGGCGCACGGCCCGGCCTACGGTTGGTTGCGTCATGCGCCCGGCGGTGACGTGCTCGCGGCGCCGGCTGAAATCAGCTTCAATTACCTCGGTCGTCTGGATCTTGCGCTGGAGGCTGCGGGTCCCTTCGCGCCTGCCGCGGAGGCGATCGGGCCCGATCATTCGCCCGACAGCCCGCGGGCCCACGCCCTCGACTTCACGGCGGCGGTGGGGAACGAAGGCCTGCGCATCGAGTGCACCTTCGGTACCCGGCGCCATCAGCGTGCGACCCTCGAGCGACTGCTCGAGCGGATGCTGCGTGAGTTGCACGAGCTCTCCGCCTTGTTGGCGGACGGGGCGGCGGGGCGCTGGAGCCCGGCGCCCTCCGACTTCCCGCTGGCGCGTCTGGATCGACCGCAGCTTGCCGCGTTGCTCGCCGAGCGTGGGGAAGTGGAGGATGTCTGGACCCTTGCGCCGCTTCAGGAAGGCATGCTTGTGCACGCGCTCCACGAAGGAGTCGCGGGTGTCTACACGCAGCAACTCGTGATCGAGATTGCGGGCGAGATGGACGAGTCGCGCCTGCGGTCCGCCTGGCAGGCGGTGATGCGTCGCCATGCGATCTTGCGCGTGGCGTTTGCGTGGGACGGGCTGCCCGCGCCGCGGCAGGTGGTGGCGTCGTCGCTCGACATCGATTGGACGACTTCGGATTGGAGTGGTCGCCCGGCGGCGGAGCGCGAGGCTGCGTGGACGGCTTGGCTGGAGGCGGATCGCCGTCGTGGATTTGACCTGTCGCACGCGCCGCTCTGGCGCGTGGCGTGGTGCCGCTTCGGAGCGGCGACGGGCCGGCTCGTGTTCACCCATCATCACCTGCTGTTGGATGGCTGGTCGCTGCCGCTGCTGCTGCGCGACCTGAAGCTGGCGTGGTCGCGTCAGCCGTTGGCTCCTGGACCGTCGTACCGCGACTTCGTCGCGTGGCTGGCGCGTCGCGAACCTGCGGCCGCGGAGAGTTTCTGGCGCCGCACCCTCGCCGGCGTGTCGGAGGCCCCGCCGCTACGGCTCGGCGAGCCGCCTGCCGTGATGGCTCCCGCAGGCGTGAGTCACGCTTCCGCGAAAGTCGTACTCGATGGATCAGAGCACGCCGCGCTGCTGCGCTTTGCGCGTCAGAACGGCCTGACCCTGAGCACCTGCGTGCAGGCCGCGTGGGGTCTGGTGCTGGGGCGGCACCTTGGTGTCGACGAGGCGGTGATCGGCGTCGTGGTGTCCGGTCGACCGGAAGACCTGCCGGGAGTCGATGGGATGGTGGGTCTATTCATCAACACGCTGCCGATCCGGGTGCCCGTTGCTTCGCGCGAGACGGTGCGGGCGTGGTTGCGACGCTTGCAGGACGAGAGCGTTGGCTTGCGCGCCCATCAATCGAGTCGCCTCGTCGACGTATTGGGCTGGAGTGGACTGCCCCGTGGGCGGGCGCTCTTTGAGACGGCGCTGGTCTTTGAGAACTATCCTCTCGGGGCGGCGGAGGAAGGAACGGCCGAAGGCCTGCGCTTTGGACGGATCTCCGCGCACGAGCAGACCAATTTCCCGCTCACGGTCTACGCCGAGCCGGGTGAGCAGCTGGCGCTGCGCTTTGATTACGCGGTCGATCGCTTCACCCATGAGGCCATTCGGTCCGTGGCCGAGCACCTGCGGCAGGTCCTCGCCACGCTAGCGGTGGAAGCGGAGCGACCGGTCGAGGCCGTGTCGCTGGTCGCGTCTGAAGATGCGCGACGCCTCGCGGCGGCGGGTGATTTCCGCCCGCGCGACGAGTGGGATCGTCGCGCTGTGCACCAGCGGATCGCGGAGCAGGCGCGTCGGGCGCCGGGCGCCACCGCGATCGTCGCGTGTGGAACGGAAGGTGCGGAAGCGGCAAGCCTCACGCGGGGCGAACTGGAGGCGCGGGCCGCGCGGCTCGCGCACCTGCTCGCGACGCGCGGTGCGGGTCCCGGTCAGCTGGTCGGCGTCTGCCTCGAGCGTTCCCCGGAGATGGTGGTGGCATTGCTCGCGATCCTTAGGACCGGTGCGGCGTACGTGCCGCTTGATCCGGGTTTCCCGATCGCGCGACTGCAGGCGATGCAGGAGGAGAGTGCATTGACGCTGGTAGTCACGGAACGGTCGCAAAACGACCGTCCCGGACTCTTCTCGGCAGGCGTCCAACGCGTGCTGGTCGACGCCGAAGCCGCCGGGATCGCGGCATCGCCCGCCCACTCGGGCTCGCACGCGAGCCACCCGGACGAGTTGGCCTACGTCATCTTCACCTCCGGTTCGACCGGTCGGCCGAAGGGCGTGCAGGTCACGCATGGAGCCCTGGCGAACTTCCTCAGCCACTTCGCGGCCTCGCCCGGCATGACGGAGAAGGACGTTCTCCTTGCGGTCACGACGCTCTCGTTCGACATCGCCGGTCTGGAGCTTTTCCTTCCGCTGGTGACGGGGGCACGGTTGGCGCTCGCCTCTCGCGAGACTGCGGCGGACGCGTCGCGGCTCAGCGCGGCGCTGGCTCGGAGTGGCGCCACGATCCTGCAGGCCACGCCCGCGACCTGGCGCCTTCTGCTGGCGGCCGAGTGGCGTCCGCAGGTCACGATGCAGGCGTGGTGCGGTGGCGAAGCTATGCCCAGCGATCTCGCGGCGGCCCTGCTCGAGCGGGGCTGCGAACTATGGAACCTTTATGGGCCCACGGAGACCACGATCTGGTCGACGACGCGTCGTATCACCGCGGCCGCCGAAGCGGCGTTCGTCGGCGCGCCGATCGCGCACACGATCGTGCGCATCCTGGATGCCGGTTTGAACCCCGTCCCGACCGGCGTGGCCGGACAGCTCTTCCTCGGCGGCGACGGCTTGGCGCGCGGCTACCTCGGACGCGCGGACCTGACCGCGGAGCGGTTCGTGCCGGATCCTTTCGGCGTCCCGGGTTCTCGTCTCTACGCGACCGGAGACCTCGTGCGGCGGACTGCGGTGGGCGAGCTCGAATTCCTCGGCCGCATCGACCAGCAGGTGAAATTGCGTGGCTTCCGCATCGAACTCGCGGAGATCGAGACGGCGTTGCGGCAATGTCCCGGAGTGACGGGTGCGGCGGTGGCCTTGCGTGAGGATCGTCCCGGGGACAAGCGTCTCGTCGGCTACCTCGTCGCCGGTTCCGCTCCAGACCTCGTGGCCCTCCGTGCCGCGCTCCGTGAACGTCTGCCCGACTATATGGTCCCGACGGCGTTCGTCGTCCTGCCGCAGCTCCCGCTGACCCCGAACGGCAAGCTCGACCGTCGGGCGCTGCCGGCTCCGGTGACGGATGCCTCAACGGTGGATTTCGTGGCACCCCGCGATGACGTGGAGAAGGCGGTGGCGGCGCTGATGCAGGAAATCCTCGGTGTCGAGCGCGTGGGCGCGAGCGACAACTTCTTCGACCTTGGCGGCCATTCCCTGCTCGCCGCCCAAGTGCTCGCGCGGCTCCGGCAGGTTTTCCAGATCGATTTACCCCTGCGCGTCTTCTTCGAGACCGCGACCCCGGAGCGCATCGCCCGGGCCTTGGTCGCGGCGGAGGCCGCGCCCGGACGGGCCCGGCGCACGGCGCAGGTCTGGCTGCAAGTGCGCGCGCTCAGCCCGGAGGACCGGGCGCGTCTGCTGGCGCAACGCCGCGGCTCGAACTCCTGAATCCTCGCGACCGACCTCGCTCCCCCGTGATGAAGCCTGACCCTGCCGATCAAGAACTCGCCCTGCTTGCCCAGTTGCTGGCGGAGGAGGGAATCGAGCGCGTGGAGACCACGATTCCACGCTTGGCGGAAGGCGCTTCCGTGCCCACGTCGTTCCAGCAGGAGCGGCTTTGGTTGCTGCAGCAGATGGAGCCGGAGTCGACGGCGATGAACATGTCGGCGGCCCTCGCTCTCGACGGTCGCTTGGACGTCCCGGCGCTGTCGCGGGCGATCTCCGCGGTGGTGGATCGCCATGCCGTGCTCCGGACCACCTTCGCGGTGGAAGGCGAGGAGTTGCGCCAGCGCGTCGCTCCGCGGGCGGCGTTCACGCTCGCGGCGGAGGACGTGCCGGATGACGACGCGGTGACGCGTCGCGTGGCTGAGGAGACCCAGCGCGTGTTCGACCTGCGTCGCGGACCGCTTTTCCGGGCGGCGCTCCTGCGCCGTTCCCCCGAGCGCCATGTCCTCATCATCGCGCTGCATCACATCATTGGCGATGGCTGGTCGATCGGTGTTTTTGCGCGGGAACTGGGGGAGTGTTACGCGGCGCAGTGCACCGGACGCGAGCCCACGCTGGCGCCGCTGCCGATCAGCTACGGCGACTATGCGGCGTGGCAGCGCGCGCGGCTCGGCAAGGAGCAGGTCAGGACCGGTCTCGACTGGTGGTGCCGCGAGCTGGCGGGTTTGCCGGAGACGGAGCTCCCGACGGATTTCCGCCGACCGGCGGTGGCGGGACCGATCGAGGGTGGACGTGTGGCCTTCGCGTGGCCGCCCGCGTTGACCAAAGCCCTGCGCTCGCTGGCGGAGGCGGAGGGCTCGACCCCGGCGATGGTGGCGACGGCGAGCCTGCACGCGCTCCTCGCGCGGTACACCGGCGAGACGGACATCGCGGTCGGCATGCCCTCCGCGAATCGAACGCCGTCGGAGGTCGAGAACCTGATCGGCTTCTTCGTGAACCTGCTCGTGGTCCGGACCCCGGTGGATGGTAAAGCCGGGTTCCGCGCGCTGGTGCGCTCGGTGCGGCAGCGGATGCTCGCGGCGCACGAGTTCAGTGAGATTCCCTTTCAGCAGATCGTCGACGAGCTCAAGCCGGTGCGACGGGCGAATCGCCATCCCCTGTTCCAGGTGGCTCTGGCCTTCCAGAATGCTCCGGGCGGTGCGCTATCGTTGCCTGGTCTGACCGTCGCTCGGCTGGATGATGACCAGACCGCGCGCTTCGACCTTGAGGTCTTCCTCAGTGAACGGGACGGCGCATTTGCGGGCACGCTCGCCTACGATCGACGACTCTTCCGTCCCGAGACGATGGCCCGGCTGGCCGAGCACTGGCAGACTCTGCTGACCTCGGCGCTCGCGGCACCGGACGCGCCCCTCGCGCTGCTTCCCATGCTTTCCGCTGCGGAGCGGGCGACACTGCTCGATGTGGACGACGCCACCCGGCGCCGTTGGCCAGCCGGCACGGTGGTCGACCTTTGGCGCGCCCGTGCTGCCTCGGCGCCTTCCGCGATCGCGGTGCGGGATGGAGAGACGACGTGGACGGTGGCGGAGCTCGACGCGCGGGCCCGGAGCGTCGCGGCCGAACTTCAGCGCCGCGGTGTGGGTCCGGAGAGCCTGGTGGCGGTCTGGCTCGACCGCAGCCCGGAGCTCGTGGCGGCGATCCTTGGCGTGTTGGAAACCGGAGCTGCCTACCTGCCGCTCGACCCGGCGAATCCGGTGGAGCGCCTCCGCTACATGCTCGACGATAGCCGTGCCGCATGGGTGCTCGGCCGGGCCCGGCCGTCTGGGGCGCCCGAGGCGCTCTGGATCGACCTGGAATCGCTGTCCCCGGCGGTCGCGAAAGAGAACGCCCGACCCGCGGCCGCGATCCTGCCTGAGAGCCTCGCCTATGTCATCTATACCTCGGGCTCCACCGGGCGCCCGAAGGGCAGCGAGATCACGCATGCCGGCCTGATCAACTACCTCCGTTGGGCGGTGGAGGCCTATGATGTCGCCGCAGGTCACGGCGCTCCGCTGCATTCCTCGATCGCCTTCGACCTGACGGTGACAAGCCTCTTCCCCCCGCTGCTGGCCGGATGTCCGATTGACATCGTGCGCGAAGCCGCGGGTCCGGAAGGACTGGCCCGCACGCTCCGGGCCGGACACGAGGCCTCGCCGGTGAAGGTCACGCCGGCGCACCTCCACCTCCTCAACGACCTGCTTCCTGCCTCCGAAGCCCGGGGTCGTGCGCGTTGCTTCGTGATCGGCGGAGAGCAACTCCTGCCGGCGCACGTGGCCTTTTGGCGGCGGCATGCGCCGGAGACGCGCTTGATCAACGAGTACGGCCCGACTGAGACGGTGGTCGGCTGCTGCGTCCATGAGGTCACCGATGCGGATCTCGACGGTGAAGTCATCCCGATTGGACGCCCGATCGCGAACACGCGCCTCTACGTGCTCGATGCGGCCCTGGAGCCCGTCCCGAACGGCGCGCCGGGCGAGTTGTGGATTGGTGGCGCGGGGGTTGCTCGCGGTTACCGTTTCCGTCCCGACCTTTCGGCGGATCGTTTCCGTCCCGATCCCTACTCGCCGCTGGCGGGCGCGCGCATGTACCGCACGGGGGACCGGGTGGTCCGCCGTGCTGATGGGGTGCTCGAGTTCCTCGGCCGCTGTGACGACCAGTTGAAGTTGCGCGGGTATCGGGTGGAGCCGGGGGAAATTGAGGCGGCGCTGGCCTTGCATCCCGCCGTCAGGGAAACATCGGTCATCCTGCGCGAGGACCGACCGGGTGACGCTCGCCTCGTCGCGTACGTCGCGGCGGCCACCGAGGCCGCGCAGCCCGGTGCGGAGCAGGAGCGCTGGCAGCACGAGCATGTTGACCAGTGGCGCCTGATGTTCGAGGAGAACTACCGTCAGCCTGGGGTGGGGGATGACCCCACGTTCAACATCATCGGGTGGAACAGCAGCTACGACGGGGAACCGATGACGGCGGCGGAGATTCGCGAGTGGCTCGATGATACGGTGGCGCAGCTGCGCGAAGGCGCGCCGCGGCGGGTCCTTGAGATCGGATCGGGCTCCGGCATGATCCTCTTCTCGCTCGCGCCGGATTGCACGGAGTACCTCGGACTCGATCTGTCGGCCGCTGCGGTCGAGACCGTTCGTCGGGTCGCCGCCGAGCGCGGACTCGCCTCGGTACGCGCGCGTCAGGCGGAGGCCGGAGACTTCCGCGACATTACGCCGGCCTCGTACGACCTCACCGTGATCAACTCGGTGATCCAGTACTTCTCCGGTCCGGAGCACCTTGAACGCGTCGTGCGCGGCGCGATTGCGGCGACCGCGCCCGGTGGGCGCGTATTCGTGGGCGATGTTCGCAGCCTCGCCCTTCTTCCGGTGTATCACGCCTCGGTACAATTTCATCGCGCGGCAGGTGACGTGACGCGCGCGGAGCTGGCGACTCGCGTGCAGCGTGGTCTGGCGCGCGAGGAGGAACTCGTGGTCGACCCTGGATTCTTCCGCGCCTTGGTCGAGAAGGAGCCCGCGCTGACCGGAGTCGAATTCCGCGTGCGAGTCGGCTCCTGCGTGAACGAGCTGACGAAGTTTCGCTACGACGTCATCCTGCACGTCGGGAAACCCCGGTCCACGAACGAGTCGTTCGCGCGCTCGGGCTTCGTTCTCTCGGCCCCCGTCGCGGAATCCCTCGCCCGCGACCTTCAGGTACTCGCATGGATCGAAGGCGGTGGAGGCGTCGGCACCGTGGCGGAGTTCCGTGACGTCTTCGCGCGGCAGACCGGAGGACTTGCTCCGGCCCGGACGGCGACGGAGGAGCGGGCGGCGGAGACGCGCGGCGGCGTGGTGCTCACGAATCAGCCCCTGCAGGCGAAGCTGGCGCGCAAGCTGGTGCCCCGACTCCGGGAGCACCTCAAGGGGCGTGTGCCCGAGTACATGATTCCGGCGTCCTTCGTGCTGCTTGAGCGCCTCCCCCTGACCGTTAACGGCAAGGTGGACCGGCGCGCCCTACCGATCCCGGTGGAGGAGCCGGAGCCGCTCGGGTCGGCGTACGTCGCCCCGCGCAGTCCTGAAGAAGAGATGCTCGCGGCGATCTGGACCGACCTGCTCGGCGTCTCGCGCGTCGGCATGGACGATGACTTCTTTGCACTGGGCGGACACTCGTTGCTGGCGGCGCAATTGGTGGCGCGTGTCCGCGCGGTGGCGGGCGTGGACCTCGCGTTGGCCACGGTGTTCGAGCGCCCGACGATTGCGGGCCTGGCCCCTCGATTGGCGGACGGACGGACGGAGGCATCGACGCAGCCAGCGATTGTGCACGGTGATGAGACCCAGTGGGCGCCGCTGAGCTTTTCGCAGGAGCGCCTCTGGTTCCTCGAGCAGTTGGTGCCGGGCCAGATCACCTACCACGTCTCGGCGCTGCTGCGCCTGCGCGGGCGGCTCGACGCGGGAGCGCTCGGACGCGCGCTCGACGGTTTGGTCGCGCGGCATGCCGCGTTGCGGACGGTGTTCGCGGATGTGGCGGGCAAGGGGCAGCAGCGCGCGTTGCCGGCGGCCCCGGTGGTGCTCGCCGAAGAGGACCTCCGTGCGTTGCCGGCGGCGGAGCGATCGGCAGCGGTGCAGGCCCGGGCGACGAGGCGTGCGTCGGCGCCCTTCGATTTCGCGTCCGGGCCCTTCCTGCGCGCCGCGCTCTATCGCACGGACGACGACGAATGGCGGCTCCTGATTGCGACGCATCACATCGTTTCGGACGGCTGGTCGATCAGCGTCGCGGTGCGGGAACTCGCGGAGCTTTATCGGGCGGCGCGCAGGAGTCGGCCGCCGGAGCTGTCGCCGCCTGCGCTGCAGTATGCGGACTATGCTCGCTGGCAGCGCGGCTGGCTGCGGGATCAAGTGCTCGCGGAGAAACTCACCTTCTGGAGGACCGCGCTGGCGGAAGCTCCCCAGCTCGAGCTCCCGACCGATCACGCGCGTCCGGCCGTGCTCAGCGGCCGGGGTGCGCGCGTACCCTTCGCCTTGTCGCAGAGCGCGACTGACGCGCTCAATGAAATCGCGCGCGAGCACGGTGCCACGCTGTTCATGGTGCTGCTCGCGGCCTTCACCGCATGGCTGCGCCGGGAATCGGGTCAGGACGATCTCGTGATCGGAACCAGCGTGGCGAACCGCCAGCGCCGCGAGCTGGAGCCGCTGGTTGGCTTCTTCGTCAATACCCTCGCCCTCAGGCAGGACACGGCAGGGACGCCCACCTTTGCGGATCTTGTGGTGCAGTCGCGGCGGACCTGCCTCGACGCCTACGCGCATCAGGAGGTGCCGTTCGAGGCGGTGGTTGAGGCCGTGGCGCCCCGCCGCGACCTCAGCCGCACTCCCCTGTTTCAGGTTGCGCTCGTGCTCCTGAATCTTCCACCGGCCGAGTTCCGGCTGGATGACCTCGCGATCGCGGAGGAACCGCTGCCGGTGGAGATTTCGAAGTTCGAGCTCATGCTCCTCCTCCAAGAGACGCCGGAGGGCGTGGCGGGAGCGTGGGAGTTCAGCACCGACCTGTTTACCCCCGACACGGTCGCCCGGTTCGGGCGCCACCTGGCGACCCTGGTGGAGGCGGCGGGCCGGGCGCCGAGCACGGCCCTCGATGCGCTACCCCTGCAGGCTCCGGCAGAGGTGCGCCGTCGCCTCGAGCAGTGGAATGACGCTGCCCGTCTGTCGGCACCGGCGATCACGATCGCATCGCGCTTCGAGGCGGTGGCGGCGCGTCACGGCGCCGACGTGGCGGTCAGCCAGGGCGACGTGGTCTGGACTTACGACGAACTGAATGCCCGCGCGAATCGTCTCGCGTGGCATCTACGCGGCCTCGGCATCGCTGCAGAAACCCCGGTCGGACTCCTGATGGAACGCTCGCCGGAGGCCGTCATGGCGATGCTGGCGGTGGCGAAAGCCGGGGGCTTCTTCCTGCCGCTGAATCCGGATGATCCGATCGATCGACTCACGCAGCTGATCGACGAGGCCCAGCCGGCGGCGATCCTGCTGCAGGACCACCTGTCGGATCGGCTGCCCTCGGGTATGTTCTACGCGCTCTCGGTGGATGCGGGCGAGGCGCTCTTTGCCGGTGAGTCGTCGCTCAATCCACCGTCGGCGGGTGGACCGGAGAGCCTGCTCTACGTCATGCACACTTCGGGTTCCACTGGTGTGCCCAAGGGGGTTGCGGTGCCGCACCGTGCGGTGCAGCGCTTGGTCACGGAACCGAACTTCGTAGCGATCGCGCCGAAGGATCGCGTGCTGCAGTTCGCGCCCCTCTCCTTCGATGCCTCGGTCTTGGAGATTTGGCTCCCCCTGCTGAACGGTGCGCAGCTCTGGATCGCGCCTCCGGGTGCTCTGTCCCTGGCGGAGCTGGGAGCCGCCGTGCGGAGTTCCCAGGTGAGCATCGCGTGGTTCACGGCTGGACTTTTCCATCAGCTGATCGACCACCAGATCGCGGACCTGGCGGGGCTGGGTCAGGTACTCGCCGGCGGTGACGCGCTCTCGGTCGCGCACGTCCGCAAGCTCGCGGTGGCGTATCCTCGGCTCCGGATCATCAACGGCTACGGACCCACCGAAAACACCGTCTTCACCACGTGCCATACCGTCACGGCGGCCGAAGCCCTTGGCACCAGTGTGCCGATCGGGCGTCCGGTGAACGGCACCCGTGTCTTGATCGTCGATCGCCGCGGCGAACCCGTCCCGGTCGGAGTGCCCGGCGAGCTGGTGACGGGTGGCTCTGGTTTGGCCCGTGGCTACTTCCGGCAGCCGGAGGCGACGGCGGAGCGTTTCGTGACCGATCCGGTTTCACGCCTCGAAGGAGCGTCGGTGTACCGCACCGGTGACCGCGCGCGTTGGCTTTCGGACGGCACGATTGAGTTCCTCGGTCGCCTCGATCAGCAGGTGAAGCTCCGTGGATTCCGCATCGAGCTCGGGGAGATCGAGGCGGCGCTGCGCCAGCAGCACGCCATCCGGGATGCCGTGGCGCAGGTGCGCGGGACTGGGGCGGACAAGCAGCTCGTGGCCTACTTTACGAGCGACGCGGATGAACCGCCGACGCCGGCGGAGCTGCGCGAGTTCCTCGGCGGGCGTCTGCCGGCCTACATGGTGCCCGCCGTTTTCGTGCGGCTCCCGGAGTTGCCGCTCGGGCGCAACGGCAAGGTCAACCGCCGCGCGTTGCCGGACCCCGACTCGGTCGCGGGTGCGCTCGCAGGTGGACTCGGTCCCCGGACCCCGCTGGAAGCACGCTTGGTGAGCATTTGGCAGGATGTTCTCGGCGTGGGTCAGGTCGGCGTGAAGGATCTCTTCTTCGAGCTGGGCGGACATTCGCTCCTCGCGACCCGTCTGCTGGCTGAGGTGGAGAGTCGGCTCGGGGCCCGCGTTTCGCTCAACCTCCTCTTCGAGCACGGCACGGTCGAGGCGATGGCCGCGGCGATCGAGTCGGGGCAGGGTGATGCGGCCTTCTCCCCCGTGGTTGCGCTGAAACCGGAGGGTGCAAAGACACCCTTCTTCTGCGTGCATCCCGGCGGCGGATCGGTGCTCTCGTACTTCGACCTCGCGGCGCGTTTTCCGGCAGATCGGCCCTTCCATGCGCTGCAGGCTCCCGGCCTCGATGGCGCGACGGCGCCCCTCCGCTCGGTGGAGGAGATGGCGGCGGCGTACGTGAAGTCGATCCGCGAGCGGTTCCCTCACGGCCCTTATCACCTCGGTGGACATTCGTTCGGCGCGAGCGTGGCGTTCGAAATGGCACGACAGCTCGAGGCGGAGTCGGGCGGGCAGGTTGGCGCGCTGATTCTGCTGGATCACCTCGCGCCCGACCGGGCGCGAGCGATGATCGATCACGAACCTTCGGATGTGGAGGCGTTGGAGTTCATGGCGCACCAGATCGGTGCTCACTTCGGCGTGCCCTTCAGCCTGCCCGCGTCGGATCTGGAGTCCCGTTCAGCGGACGAGCGCCTACGCTTCTTCCTCGAACGTGCCCGCGAGGCCGGCATTGCTCCCCCCGGTGCGGATGTGGCCATGATCGCCGGGCTCGTCGCCGTCTATCAGGCCAACCTCCACGCGCTGCTGGAGTATCGACCCGGCTCACTTGCTCGCGGGCTGACCCTCGTCCGGACCCCGGGTCTGGCCGCGGAGACCACGGCGGACCCGAGCGCCGGCTGGGCGGCGCTGGCCGCGGGAACCGTGGCCGTCGTCGATGCGGCCGGAGACCACAACAGCATGCTCCGCCCGCCCCACGTCGCCGCGCTGGCGGCGCGCATCGGCGACCTCCTTGACGCCGCGGAAACCCCCTGAGATTTCTTCATCAACCTGCATCCTGCTTATGTCCAACGCCCTCTATCTTCGGCAAAACGTCCAGGTCGAGCCTCTGGTCGAATCCTGGTATGCCTGGTCGCACCTCATCTCGCCCGCGACGGCCGCGATGAACATCGTCGACCGGCACCTCAAGATCATGCAGTCGTACGTGCAGGCGCCGCAGGTGCATGCTGCGGCGGTGAAGAACCCCGCGATGCTCGGAGGACCCTTCATCGACTATGACGGGAAGCGCGTCGATGAGATCCAGGCGCTGATCGACAAGACCAAGCGGGACCAAGGCCAGATGATCGCGTTTACGGAGGCGATCAAGCAGCTTGACCAGGTGCTCCGCGTTGAAGCGAAGGGCTTCTCGCTCGAGCCGCTCTACGCCAAGGTGCCGGAGATCCTGAAGGGGTACGTCGAGCTGGTGTACGACATGAACAACCAGCCGTCCTTCCGGTTGATCGAGCCCCTTTTGTATCGGAGTAAGTACTACGATTCGAGTCGGCAGAGCCTGATGCTTTCGCTGATCAGCAGCGATGACCGACCATTCATTCTCAGCACGCCGCGTCTCCGGACGCCCGGGGACGTGCACATCCAGATCCCCTTCGAGAGTCCGGTCATTGACGAGCTCTTCGCGATGAAGTGGAGGGGCGGATCGGTCGACGCGATCGCTGACAAGCTCGGTGTGGCCGCGGAGGATCGGGAAGCCTTTGCGAAAATGTTCACGCCCGAAGCGCCGCGCCGCTACGAGCCTTACACGGGCTCGGGGGTGCGCTGGCGGTACTTCGGCCATGCGTGCATTCTCGTGGAAGCCGGCGGCACCTCGGTCCTGCTCGATCCGGTGCTGAGTTACACCTACGACCACGAGATCGCGCGGTTCACCTACGAGGATCTGCCCGAGACGATCGACTACGTCTTGATCACGCACAATCACCAGGATCACATCCTGTTCGAGACCATGCTGCAGCTGCGCGGACGCGTGAAGCACGTCGTCGTGCCCCGCAACGGCAACGGTGCGATCCAAGATCCGTCGTTGAAGATGATGCTGGAGGCGGTCGGGTTTAAGAGCGTGCTCTCGATTGAGGAATTCGAGACGATCCAGACCCCAGTGGGACGGATCACGGGCCTACCGTTCTTCGGCGAGCACGCGGATCTCGCGATCCGTACGAAGAGCGCATTCCTCGTCGACCTCCACGGCCACCGCCTGATGTTCGCGGCCGACTCGTGCAACATCGAACCGAAGCTCTACGAGTACACGCAGAAAATCACGGGTAACGTCGACGTACTTTTCCTCGGCATGGAGTGCGATGGTGCTCCCCTCTCGTGGATGTACGGACCGCTGCTCACGAAGCCCCTGGATCGCAAGATGGACCACTCGCGACGATTGGCGGGCTCGAACTACGAGCGCGGCATCGACATCGTGCGCCGCTTCAGCTGCAAGGAGGCGTACGTCTACGCGATGGGCCAGGAACCCTGGCTGAACTACGTGATGAGCATCAAGTACACGGAGGAATCGAACCCGATCAAGGCGTCGAACCAGCTCGTCGCCGAGTGCCGGTCCCACGGCCTCAAGGCGGAGCGCCTGTTCGGTGAACGCGAGATCCTGATCGACTGATGAAAGCGGTCTTCCTCAACGTTTCCGCGCCGGGTCACGTCATCCCGACCCTCGGGCTGGTCAGCGAGCTCGTGCGTCGAGGTGATCAGGTCGCGTACTTTGAGGTGCCGCCCTTCCAAGCGGAGATCGAGTCCCGGGGCGCGACGTTCCACGCCTATCCGCCGATCGCGCCCTATCCCGGCCCGGGCGGAGCGAACCAGTACTACCTTGGCCCCGTGCTCACGTGGTGCGCGAGCGAGTGGGTCCCGGCGCTTTTGGAACGCGTCCGAGCGGAGCAGCCGGACTACATCGTGCATGACTCCCTCTGCCTCTGGGGCCGGATTCTGGCGCACGCGCTGGGCGTGCCCGCGGTGGCCTCGGTGGCGACCGCTGGCTTCACCCCGCAGACCTTCCATGCCTGCCCGCGGCTCCGCCCCCAGCGCCGCGCGTGGATCGCGGAGGCCAGCGCTGGCCTGAAGCTCTTCCGGGACTGGCGCCGCGATCTCGCGGTGCGTTACGGCCTGCCCCGGCCGATCAACTTCGTCGACACCTTCACCAACCGGCAGCCTCTGAACCTCGTGCACCTCCCGCGCGCCCTTCAGCCCTACGCTGAGGCGTTTGGTCCGGAGTATGCATTCGTGGGCGTGTGCACGGCGGCGCGCGAGCGGCCGACCGACTTCTCGTTCGCGCGGCTGGATGGTCGGCCGCTGGTGTACGTGTCGTTTGGCACGATCCACAATCCCGGGCTGGCGTTTTTCCGTAGCCTCCTTGCGGCGGTGGCGAAGCGCGACTGGCAGGTCGTGCTCGTACTCAGCCCCGGGATCGAGCCGGAGCAGCTCGGCGAGATTCCCGGCAACGTGATCGTCTTCGCGCCGGGAACAGCGCCGCAGCTGCAACTCCTCGAGCGGGCGGCGGCATTCGTGACTCACGGGGCCGGCGGTGGACTCCGCGAAGGCGCGTGGTTCGGCGTGCCGATGGTGGCGGTGCCGCAGACCTATGAGCAAGAGATCCTCTCGGCGCATCTCGAGTCGCAGGGAGCCGGCGTGATGCTGGAGCCGGCGCGCGTCACGACCGAGACGCTGGGCGCCGCGATCGAGCGCACGGTGACTGAGCCGGCGATGCGGGTGCGTGCCGGCGCGCTCCGCGAGGCCTCTCGTGCGGCCGGCGGCGCCACGGCGGCCGCAGATGCGATCGCCGCCTACGTGGCGCGCGTGCGCCGCTGACGCCAAACGCACAGCGCTTTCTGATTCGAATCCCTGAATTTCCAATGAGCAACGACACCGAAGATACGACGACCTACCACGTGGTGGTGAACGGCGAGGAGCAGTACTCGATTTGGCCGGCCTACAAGCCGCTGCCGGCGGGTTGGCGTGAGGCCGGAAAGACCGGCCTGAAGCCCGAGTGCCTCGAGTACATCAAGACCGTGTGGACGGACATGCGACCCCTCAGCCTGCGTCGGCAGATGGACGCGGCCGGCTCGGCGTGAGTGACCCCGGGTTCCGCTCCCGGGACGCTGCACGGACCGTGCCGGTGCACGTCTGGCGCCTGCGCCTCGAGCGCGATCCCACGACGATCGCCGCCTGGACGGCGGACCTGCCCCCCGAGGAGCAGGCACGTGCCGCACGATTCCGGCAGCCGGCGGACGTCGCGCGCTTTGTTCTCGGTCGACGCGCGCTCCGGCGCGTCCTGGGCGAGCGGCTCGGCTGTGCGCCAGGCGCGGTGCCATTGATCTCTGGCCCGAACGGCAAGCCCGCTCTCGCGGCCGGCCGGGCCTCGTGGCAGTTCAACGTGAGTCACAGCGGGGACTGGGTTTTCCTCGCGCTCGCGTGGGAGCGCCGTGTGGGGATCGACGTCGAGGCGTGGCGCGACCTTGAGTACGCGGTCTTGGCGGAGCGAGCGTTCGCGCCGGAAGAGCGCGCGGCGTTGGCGGGCGCGTCGGCGGCGGAGCGAGCCGCGATGTTTTTCGCGATCTGGACCCGCAAGGAAGCGCTGCTGAAGGCCCGCGGGCTCGGGCTGGGGGCGTTTCCACTCGAAGGATTCGCGGTGGAGGCGGATCCCGCTGCCTCCCGGCCCCGTGTCGTACGATGGCAGGGGGAGGAGGAACCGAGTCAGCGCTGGACGCTCTTCACGCTGCCGGTGGCGGAGCGGTGCAGCGCCTGCGTGGCAGTCGAAGGGAGCGATCCGGAGACGGTGCTTACCGTTGAATGAAACGACGACCGGGAGGGCGCCGGAAACGGATGGCCGTTGGAATGGCCATCGGCGGCGACGCCCCGTCCTCGTGGACTGGGTCAGCTAGCTGACTGAGAGCAAAAATTCCTGGCTGGCGCGGGCTGCGCTGGCGGGATCGGCCTGGAGAAAGAAGTGGTCGCCGGGGAACATTCGCGTCGTGAGCGGGCCGGCGACGAGCGAGCGCCAGTCCGCGAGGTCGGCGGCGCTGACCAGCGGATCGCGCTCGCCGCCGAACGCCGCGACGGGGCAGCGGATTTCGGGGCCGGCGGAGTGCTGGTAACTCTCGTAGACTGCGATGTCCGCGCGAAGCGTGGGCAAGACGAGCGCGAGCAGCTCCGGGTTCGCGAGCACGGCGGGAGGGATCCCATTGTAGCGGTCGCGCAGCGCGGCGACGAATTCTCCGTCGGGCATCGGCGCGAGACGGGGCTCGGGGACGGGGTGAACGGGAGGACGGGCGCCGGCGAGGATGAGGGCGCGAGGACCGGGGCGACCTGAGGCCTGCAACTCACGGGTCAAGGCGTAGGCGAAGACGGCGCCGAGACTGTGGCCCATCAGTGCGAAGGGAGGGGCGAGGTGGGGTGTGAGTTCGGTCCGCAGGCGCGCGAGGGCCTCGCTGAAGGAAGAGACCGGCTTTTCGCGCAGCCGCGTCTCGCGGCCGGGAAAGCGGATGGCCCACAGCTCGATGCGTGGGTCGAGATGGGCGGCCCACGGAAAATACGCGGAGGCGCCGCCCCCGGCGAACGGGAATGCGTAGAGACGAAGGGTGGCCGATGGCGCTGGCTTTACGCGGTGCAGCCAGACGGACGGAGTGGGAGCCAAGGGAGCAGGTTCGGTTCGGAGGGAGACGCGCGAGGGCGGTGGCTTGACGTCGCCTAGAACTGGATCCGCAGACCGGTGTTGGTCTGGATCTGCAGCTCTTCGGTTCCGGGAACCGGGCGCCCGTCGTAGGCCGCGTTCAGGCTGCTCTGCAGCGCGAGAGTCTTAGTAAGTTGGGCCGTCAAGCTTACCGAACCAGAGGAGATGATGTACTTCGAGTCCTCGACGGATCGAAAGAGAAACAGCCGCTGTTGGAGGGAGATCGTCGGGGAGAAGGCGTGACTGAAGACCTGATAGAACCCGTAGCCGAAGTGGTGATTGTCCAAGTCGCCGACATATTCCTTATCACCGAACGAGTAGCCCAGTCCCGGCCCCAAAAGGAGATTCGTGGTGGGAGTCTGAACCAGCGTCCGGGCGAACCCGATGAGTTCCTCGGTGCGGTGATTGATGCTTTGGATTGGGTTGCGCACCCAATCGGTGCGGGAAACGATGCGGTTTTTCGGGGAGAGAATGTAGTCGTACTGGAAATAGACGGAGGCGTTGTTGGCGTAGGGTGGGGCTGGTTTCGCTCGGGCAAAGTTGTAGTTCGCACCGAGTCCGGCGATGTGCTTGGCGGTGGCGCGTTCAATCGCGAAGTTCGCGCTCAGATTACGAGAGGCGCCGGCACCCAGGGACGGTGCTGGCCCGGACATGTAGCCCCAGCTGAGCTGCACGCTCCGGGTCCATTTCACTGGGTTCGCGTTCGCACTTGCAGCGGTGCCTCCGGTCGTGGGAGCGGCAGTGACGGCAATCGCGGGAGCTGCCGCCGCGGCGGGCTTACTGGCCGCGTTCACCTCATGGGAAGATTCGCCGGAAGGGCGGGACTTGATCGCGTGGGTGGGCACCTTGACGAGCCCGAGGACCGAATCCTTGAAGGTCAGCTCGGAGGCCGATTCGCTCACGATTTCGCCCACGAGCGTGGTGCCGTTGGCGAGGACGACGGTCTGGGCCTCGGCGGCGCGGCCGAGCGCGGCGCTGAGGAGGATGAGACTGAAGGCAGGGAGGGCGCGAAGGAGACGCTTCATAACGGAGGAGAGGAAAAGGACTTGGAGGGGGAGAGGCAATCCGGCGAAGGCGCGGAAGAGCGTGGAAACGAGAAAAGTCAGCGAGGAAGCGCGGAAAGGAAGTCGGGTGGATCCGAGCGGGACTCGCCGGAAGCGCCGTTTTTGGTGGTCCCAAAAGTCGTTGAACGCAGCGAAGGGAGCCAATTTTCCTCTTCGCGTGGTGCCATTCCTTTGGCCACTTCGGTAAGATTCTTACGCTCCTTGGTGGTGAATCGCCAAGGAGCGTTTCTTTTTGGCCGTGCGGTTCGCTCGGAGCGGCTAAAAAAAAAGTCGCCCCGTAGGGCGACTTTGGAGACACGAGGGGAGTGATTACTCCTTGGCCTTCGGGCTCTGGGCGAAGAAGACCAGCAGACCGATGATGGGCGTGAGGAGCAGGGACACGAAGAAGTTGCCCCAGAAACCGAATTTACGGGACTTCCCGAGGTATCCGATCAGCGCGGAGATGAGGATGAGCGGGAGGATCGCGAGGATAGCAGCGAGCATGGAATTAAGAATATAGAGGTTGAGGGAGGGTGATTACTTCTTGGCAGCGGCGACCTCGGCCTTGAGGGATTCCGCGACGCCTTCGCCGACTTTGATCTGACGCTTGAACTCGTCCTTCATCTTGGCCGCGTCGAAGGTGAGCAGCGTGCCGCCGGACTCAAAGTGAGCGGCGAAAACGCGACCGAGCGCGTAGGTGGTGGCACCGGCCATGACGGGCACGGCGGCCATGCCGCCGATCGTGCCGACGACCGGGATCGCCTTCACGAGGCTCGCGACGACGCCGCGACCGAGGCTGATGCCGCTGACCGTGGCGAGGAGGGAGGCGATGACGCTGCGGGTGCGTTCGGCGTCGAAGTCCTGACCGTAGGCTTCGCAGACGTCTCCGAGCATCTTGACCTGCACGCCGGTGACGGCGGCGATATCGACGAGCGGAAGCGGCACCAGACCGGCGGCCATGGAATAGACCGTGTGCCGGCGGATGAGCGCGTCAGCGTTTGAGGATGCGGACGGCGTTTCGGCCGTCGCGGGGGTGGCTTCAGTGGACATGTATTTCCTTTGGCGTGAGTTGCGGCAGGTGAATCTACCGCGAAGAGAGCAGGCGACGGGCGGACCGAAGTGTCAACCGGCAAACCTTGCCGTTGCCATTTCGTCGCACTAACTGCGGCGCTTCTTGGGTGAGCCCTCGAATGCCTTCACATGGTGTTCGCCCTCGAGGAAGCGGCCGTAATCCATCTTCAGGACGCGGTCGGCCTGGGCGAAGTAGGCGTCGTCGTGGGTGACGGCCACGACGGTTTGCCCGCGGGCCTTCATGGCTGGGAGCAGTTCGGTATAGAAGAAGCGGCGGAAGACCGGGTCTTGGTCGGCGGCCCACTCATCGAAGATAAAGACCGGGCGGTGTTCGGTTTCGGCGAGGGCGAGGGCGAGACGCTTCCGTTGGCCGGTGGAGAGGGCGGTCGTGGTGAGCTCCCCGTTGGCGATATCGACCTTTCCAGCGAGTTCCATGGTGCCGAGTTGCTCGCGCAGATGGGTCTCGTCGGCCTGCGTGAGCCCGATCAGGCGGCGGAACAGGAAGAAGTCGGTGAAAATGGGGGTGAAGAGATTGCGATAGGACGCCAGGCGGTCGGCGGAGACGGGCTTGCCGTTCCAGAGCAACTGTCCGACCGCGGGCTCGTAGAGTCCGGTGAGGACCTTGAGGAACGTGGATTTGCCGCTGCCGTTGCCGCCGACGACGAAGACGATCTCGCCGGCCTTGAGGTGGAAGTCGAACGGCTGGAGCTGGAAGCCGTGCGGCCCGTTCCCTGGGGTGGGGGCGTAGGCGAAGCCGGTGCCGACGCAGGCGATGGATTCGAACGGCTCAGTCTGGATGGGCTGCCGTTCGACCATGGCCTCGAGCTCGCTGCGCTGATGGCGGAGATCGTTCTCGAGGGATTCGATGTTGGTGATGGACGCCTCGGCGCGGGCGAGGGCGGGGATGGCCATGACCACGTCGCTGATGGGACCGGTCGCGAACAGGAGGATCGCGAGGACCGGAGCGACGACGGGCACATCACCTGGACGGAGATTCGGCAGCAGGAAAAGGATGCCCGCGATGGTGAAGAGCATGAACGTCTGGCTCAGCAGGGCCGACTGGTTCATGGTCTTGCCGGTCTTGATGCGGAGCGCGGCGGTTTCGTTGATGACGTTCCAGATTTCGGTGCTGAAGAAGTCGTCGCTCTTCTTGCGGTTCAGCTTGAGCTGCTTGTAGCCGGACATCACGCCATCGACATTGTGGAAGAACGCGTTCTCCAGTCGCGTTGCCTCGCCCAGCTCGCGGGCGAGCGTGTGGCTCTTCTGCATGTAGAGGTAGACGGCGGTGCTGACCATGATCAGCGTGATCGCGAGCGCCCACATCGACAGGATGCCGATGGACACGAGGACGAAGACGAGCATGAACGCCGAGGAGGATGCGTTGATGATCGAGCCAGCGGCGTAGGACAGGGCGATCGAGTCGGTTGAGAGCGTGTTCACCACGCGACCCCGGTCGATGCGTTCGAAGACGGCGAGATTCGTGGTCTTGATCCCGTCGATGATGCGGACCCGCAGGTTCCGGATGATGCCCTCGAGAATCCGGTTCGTGCGATTGAGCACGTATTCCTTCGTGATCCAGAACGCGAGGAGGCAGATCGCGAACAGGAAGAACTCGCGCATGTGCAGCTCGCCCGGACGCAGCTTCTTGGCGGTCTGGATGGCCAAGCTGACGCTCAGGCCGTTGACCAGGCCGGAGAACAGCGCGAGGGCCACGAGGGTGCCGCTGAACTCCGGCGATTCGCGGCGAATGAAAGCGATGAACTTTTTCAAAGGGAGGGCGGAAAGGACGGCCGGCGACGCTCAGCGCGTCGTCGCGGCGTCGTAGGTCTGATTGTCTACTTGCGGAGGCAGCGGGACCTTCGCGGTGACCTTGGGCGCGAGCAGTCGCAGTCGCTTCCACTGGGCCTCAAATTCATCCTCCAGCGGACCGAGGTCCGTGATGAAGATACGTTCCCGCAGGGCCGGCTGCATGTAGGCGGGACCGAGGAGAATCTCGCGATCGACGTACGCCCGTGACGGCTCCACCGTATTGGCGTAGAGACTGTAGTTAGTCATCGCCCCAATTACCCCGGGATCGAGCAGGTAATTGAGGAAGAACTCCGCGGTGGATTTGGCGTTGGAGGCTTTGGGAATGACGAAGCTGTCGATCTGGACCAATTTTGAGCTACCGGGCAGCACGAAACGGATCGACGGATTACTCTTCAGCGCGACGGCGGCGGCGCCGCTCCAGTTGACGGAGAGCTTGATCTCATTGCGCGCGAGCGCGGAGGGCAGCTGGCTGGCGAGGTAGCGGATGCCGAGTTCGCCGGTCTCGTTGATCAGGCGGTCGGTCACCTTCTGCAGCGTCTGCGCCGTCGCATCATTCGGTCCCACACCATCGTCCATGAGCGCCGCGGTCAGCGCCACGCGCGGCTCGTCAATCAGCGCACGGTACCCGTACATCAGCAGTTCCTCTTCGCGGGTCGGCATCCGGAGGCTGAACGTCTTCGGAATGTAGCGGACAACCTCGCGATTGAACGTGACGCCGAGGCAGCTGTGAAAGAGCGGAACCGAGTACTGGAGCTCCGGATCGTACGGAGAGCGGAAGAACAGCGGGCTGACGTTGCCGAGGTTCGGCAGGTTGGCCTTGTTCAGCGGAGCGATGAGATCCTGCCGGATGAAGCGCTGAACGACGTAGTCGCTCGGCATCAGCAGGTCGAAGGCATCGGGCTTCGACTCCGCCACTTTCTTCAGCTCGGAGTTGTTCTCGAAGTAGGTGACGTCGAGCTCGACCTTATAGTCCTCCGCGAACTTCTCGAGAAGCTGAGGGTCGAGGTAATCGCGCCAGATCAGCAGCCGCAGACGGGGGGCGAGAGGGTAGGGCGGACGTGACGGACGGTGTTCGCGCTTCCAGCGCTCGAAGCGGCTGAGTCCCTCGTGGGCGGGGCGCCGATTGCAGCCGACGCCGGTGCCGGCGGCGAGAAGGCCGAGGCTCCCGAGGGCAAGCGACTTCAGGTGGCCGCGCCGGGTCTGGAGCCCGTCGGCGGACCGATGGTCGGGCAGGCTCATTGGGCGTTGCCGGCCGCGCCGGGGGCCGGAGCCGCCGAAGTGCGCTTCGGAGCGGCGGGAGTCGCCTTGCCGGCGCCACCCGGGACCGGCGCCGTTCGGGGCGTCTCGGTCGGACGCGGGCTGACGGTTGGCTTGGTCTCTTGGTCAGGCGGAAGATTGAGCATCAGTGGCAGGCCGTTCTCGTTGTTGCCGAAGACCACCACTTTGGAATTATTCGATTTTGCCAGCTCCAGAGTCGCCTGGATGCCGGCGTAAGTCAGGAAATCGCGGAACGAGCCCGACGACGCCACGGATTCCTGGAACGCCCGGATACCCTCGGCTTCGATGCGTTTCCGCTCCGCTTCACTCTGGGCTTGCTGGATGCGGTACTGGTACTCGAGGGCGCGTTGCTCCTCGACCAGCTTCGCCTGCACCGCGTCGAGCACCTGCTTTGGGAAGACGATCTGTTTGATCAGAAGATCATCGAGCGAGACATAACGTTGCGCGATCTCACCCATCGCACCTTGGACCACCAAGGAAGAAACGTAGCCTTCCGAGCCGAACAACTCCGCCGGGTCGAATTGCGAAACGGTCGCCCGGACGTGGGCCTCGATTTCCGGCTTCACCACGACTTCCACGTAGTTCGGACCCACCACCGTGTGGAGGAGCGGAAGCGACGGATACGTCGGACGATGGCGGATCGAGACTTCGATCTCGACCGGAAGCCCGTTCTTGCAGAGCGCGAGCACGGTGTGAGGCGTCTGCTTCAGTCGAAGATCATACACGTACAAGCGATTCCACGGCATGACGATGTGGAAGCCTTCGGTGTAGATGTAATCGAGATTGGTACCGCCCGAGAAACGCTGCCAAAGAATGCCGGCCTGTCCGGAATCGAGACTCACGAAGACGCGTGAGCGCAGGAAGGGCCAGAAATAGACGAGCAGGAACGAGAACCCGAGAAACAGCAGTAATAGGTAGACAACGATTTGCTGCTTGCGACTGGCCCACCACGAAGTGAGCCGCCGCCAGCGAGTACGAAAGAAGCCAGGGTTGTCGTTCACGCCCAGCCAGACAGGACGGGCGGTCGCACCGAGTCAATCTGCCAACGTCCCGTTCCGAGGATGCGTCGGATTGACCGCTCTCCTCACGCGTAAAATGAGGAGTAATACTCATATAAGGATATAATTCTTATCCAAGCGGTTGCGGATTTCTTAGCTCGCGCTGCAGCGCGCAAGGCGGAGTCTCTCGCGCAATGCCTTCAGCCGTGAGCAGCCTCGATCCAGCCAACCAGCGGGCCTGGGAGGCGCTGTACGCGTCCACCTCGCGTTTTATCTGGGGTGCGGACGCGGTGGGATTCCTCCGTCCCTTTCTCGCTCCGTTACGGCAAGCGGGGTGGCGGCGCCGGCGCGCGCTGGATGCCGCGACGGGAGAAGGGCGCAATCTGCGCGTCTTGCTTGAAGTGGCCGATGAAGTGAAGGCGTGTGACGCCTCGCCTGCGGCGCTGGCGAAGATCCCGACGGACGTGGCGGCGCGGATCACCCGTGTGCAGTGTGATCTGGCGCACACCTCGTTCGCGGACGGCGAGTTCGATTTCATCCTGCTCTCTGACACGGTCGAGACTCTGCCCAATCTCCCGGAGGTGCTGCGGGAATTGCGGCGCGTGCTTGCGCCGGACGGCGTCCTTGTGTGCAACGTGCCGGAGCCAGAGGGGGACGTCGCAGGCGTCGAGATGGAGCCGGTTGACGGGACGGCTTTCCTGTATCGGGGAAGTTATTATTTTCGCTTCATGCGTGAGGCCGATTTCCTGGCTGTCTTGAAGGGCACGGGCCTCGTTGCGCTGCGGAGCGAAATCCAGGAGTGGACCGAGGCGGCCCATCCCGGATTCCGCGACGCCGAACACCGGCACCGGAGTCGCGTCTTCCTGCTCGGCCCTGACCAGGCCTCGGCGGCGCCCAGCGGACGGGGTGCCGGCGCCTCTTGAAACCGCCATGGCTTCACGACCGCTCCCACTTTTCCAGACTGCTTTCCGATGGGTGGCGCTGCTGCTGATCGCGGGACTCGTGATGGTCGTCCCGGCGTCGCGCGCGGCGGCGGATCTCGATGAGATCCTGCAGCGGCAGGTGCTGCGTGTTGGGCTGCCGTCGACGGAGTCGCAGCCGTTCCTGACCACGGATTCCGCGGGTGTGCTGGGAGGCTACGAAGGCGAGCTGGTGCGCGCCCTGGCGGCGCGCCTGCCGGTGCGGCTGGAGATTGACCGGTCCGCTGCGGATGCGGATGCCCTCGTGGCCGCCGTGCGCGCGGGCACGGTGGATGTCGCCTTCGGGCAGATCGCGGACACCCTTGAACGCGCGCGGGGCGTCCGCTTCTCGCGACCCTACCTGCACGTGCGGGAGGCACGGGTGTTCGACCGGATGGCTCTGGCCCGTGCGGGAGGAGAGGTGCCTCACCTGGCCCGGCAGCCCGTGCGGGTGGCCGTGACGGCGGGGAGTGCGTTTACAGAGTCCTTCCGGGTCGCCTACCCCTCGGCTGAACTGGTCGCATTTCCCGGGATCACGGAGGCGCTGGCGGAAGTCGCGGCTGGCCGCGTTGCCGTGTTTGTCGCCGATGAAGTATCCGTGGCGCGCTGGTGGCAGACGCATCCGGCGAGTGCGATCCGCTTGGAGACCCGGGTCCATCGGGAGCGTGACGTCAGCTACGCGGCGGCGGTGCATTGGCGGGCGGAGCGCCTGCAGGCGTGGCTGGATCTCTTTTTCGACAAGTGCGAACGCGACGGGACGTTCGCGGGGTTGCGGGAGCGCCACCTCGAGACTGAAAGCCCGAAGGAGGAGGTGCGGTGAAACGGAGTCGACGCTCTCTCCTTCCGTGGGGCGTGGCGCTGATCGCCGGGCTCCTCGGCGCCGGTGTCGGTGCCGTCGGGGCGGCCGAGCGCTCGGGGCAAGCGCTGGACTTGCCGCCGGACATGGCTCGGATCGCGGCGGCGGGTGAGTTGCGCATCGCGCTCACCACCGACGATTGGCCGCCGTTCTTCTTCACGCACCCGACGCGAGGGCTGGTGGGCCTGGACATCGATCTGGCGCGGGAGATGGCGGGGCGGCTGGGGGTCGAGGTACGCTTTGTCCGCGAAGCAAAGACCTTCGATGACCTGGTGACGTTGGTGGTGAGTCGCCGGGCGGATCTCGCGGTGGCGTACCTGAGCGACACCTTGGAGCGTTCGGTGCGGGCGGCGTTTTCCCAGCCGTACGTGCAGCTGAAGCCAGCGGTGCTGATCAACCGCGCGCTCGCCGGTCAGGCGCGGCGGGGACCGGATTTGAATGCGCTGCTCAACCATCCTGACGCGACCATCGGAGTGACCCTCGGTTCGTCGGCGGAAACGTTCGCCGCGATTGATTACCCACAGGCGCGGCTGGTGAAGTTTGAGGCGTGGTCCGACATCACGCGGGCGCTGGAGACCGAGACGCTACTGGCGGGATTTTCGGATCAGATTGATGCGCAAAAATGGCAGAGCGAGCACCCGGAAGCAGCAATTTCGATCGAGACCGTGATGCTTGCCGGTCCCCCGGACACGATCGCCGTCGCGGTGCACTTCGACGACCGCCAGCTGCGCTACTGGCTGGATCATTTTCTCGCGGTGAAACACCGGGATGGCTCCCTCGCCCGGTTGAACCATTATTATGTAGGGTCTGACTTATGGAAAAAGGATCTCTCCGCCTCGCCTTGATCGGACGTGTGCTGGTCAGTCCGTGGATCGCGGTCTTGGCGCTGGTCGTCGCGTTCGGCCTTGGCCTGTGGGCACCGGATGTTGCGCTCACGCTGAAGCCGGCCGGCCAGGTTTACCTCGCGCTGCTGCAGATGTGCGCGATGCCGCTCGTCGTCTGTGGCGTCGTGGCGAGCATTGGACGAATCCTGATTGAGGGACACTCGCGTGAAACCCTCCTCCGGCTCGGCTCGGTCGTGGGGGTCGGCCTCTTCGCCACGGCCACGCTGGCGGTGGCGATTGGCCTGATTGGGCAGCCGGGCCTGGGACTCGGGGAGGAAGCCAACCGTACCCTTGGGCGCTTGTTGGCGGCCTCCGATCTGAGTCGGGCGGGACCGGGCGCGTCGCATCAGTCCTCGATCGGCGACTTTGTTGCCGGGCTGGTTCCGACGAACATCTTTCATTCGCTCAGTGCGGGGCAGCAGGTGCCCGTGCTCTTCTTCGCCATTCTGCTCGGGGCGGCGCTTGGCTTGACGGCGTCGCTGAAGGCGCGGGGCGTGCTCGACACCTTCGAGGCGGCCTTCGATGCGCTGCTGCGGATGATCGCTTGGTTCATCTACCTGTTGCCCTTTGGACTTGTCGCTCTGCTGGCCCCGCAGGTTGCGGAGGCGGGGGTAGGGGTGTTCCTCGCGATGCTGAAGCTCATCGTTTTCGTGAACGTGGGGGTGGTAATCTCCCTGCTCATCGGCAACGCGGTGATCGCGCGCCGGGTGGGATTGCCCTACTTCAAGGTGCTCGGGATCCTCGGCGAGAGCCTGCTGGTGGCGTTCGCGACGAAGAGCAGCTTCGCGGCCATCCCCTCGGCGTTGCGGGCGATGCAGAGTGGGCTGCGCATGGATAAGCACACTACGGACCTCGTGGTGCCGCTGAGTGTGAGTCTGAATCCGCTCGGCAACGTGCACTACTACACCATCAGCGCGATCTTCATCGCCCAGCTCTACGGTCTGGAGCTGACGGCGACGTCGGCGGTGCTGTTCGTGCTCGGCGGAGTCCTCGCTGCGCTCGCCGGCAGCGCGTTACCCGGCGCGGCAGCGGTCGGGGTGATTTCCATCCTCATGGAACCGCTCGGCCTGCCCGTCGGCTCGGCCGTGGTCCTGATCATGGCCATCGACCCCTTCATTGATCCGGCCACGACGGTGCTGAATGTGCATGCCAGCTGTGTCGCTTCCTCCGTCGTCGCTCCGTCCGGCGGTGACGCCGCCGCCGGGCCGACTGCAGCCGACTCCGGCCGGCCGGCGGTCGCGGCGGGAGCGTCCTGATCCGCGTCTCTCCATCGACATCGTCCTCACCCCCTCATTTCCCTGATCCTCCTGCGGTTTTCCTCTCGATCTCTCCTGCCATGAAGTCACGCCTCGTTTCCTGCCTGCTCGTTCTCTCGGCGCTTTGCTCCGCCCTCCGCGCGGAGGAGCCCGCCCTCTGGGCCACGACCAACCTCGGCTTCGAAAGTGCCTACGTCTCGTACGGCACCAAGTTTTCGGAGAACACCCTCATGCCGAAGTTGGATTTCGGACGCGGCGATCTTTACGCCGGTGTGTGGGGCTATCTCCCGATCGACAAAGGCGGTGGCGGTTACGTGTTCGATGGCGAGTGGGACTTCTTCGGCGGGCGCACGCTCAAGCTCAATGACGTCTTCTCCCTCGATCTCGGTGGCACGCTCTACCAGTACCCGGGGGTGACGACGGACGAGTTCACCTTCGAGGGATTCCTGTGGCTGACGGCGAATGTGCCGTTCAAGCCGACGGCCAAGCTTTTCTACGATTTCACGATTGAGAACTGGATTGGTGAACTCGCGTTCTCGCGCGAGGTCGCGCTCGTGGACAAGGTCGCGCTCGTCTCGTCGGCCCGCGTGGGTTTTCGCCGTCCGCTGAGCTCCGATCCGTGGCTTTACGCCACGCTTCAACTCGATCTGGCCTATCCGCTCGGGGAGAATGGCAAGCTGCTGATCGGCCCGCGCCTCACGAACAACAGCGACAACGATTCAGTCGGCCACGGCGTCGAGACGTGGTGGGGCGTGGCGGCGGTGCGTTCCTGGTAAGTGCCCGCCTCGCCTACGGGCGAACCGCGCGCGCTCCGCAGCTCCGGGGCTCAGGCCTCGGCGGTCGCCGCGGCGGGTTGGGCCGCGCGTTCCTTCTCTTTTTCCCGCAGGTACTGCAGAAACGGTTTGCGGTACTCGGCGATGATCTGGTCCTTCACCGTCTCGAGGTCGTCCACGCCGTAACGCAGTTTGAGCTCATCGATGGCGCCGACGTACTTCTCTGGCCGCCAGCCTTCGATGTAGGACTTGAGGTAGACCTTCCCGGTCTTGCCGACGTTCGGCTTGATGATGCAGTAGATCTTGGTCTTCGACTCGGCTTCGTTCTCGGGCGCGGCTTGGGCCTCCGCCTGCGCGGACTTGCGCTCGATCAATTGCTTCGCGAGCACGCGGCCGGTCTCTAGTCGCTGGCGGAAGCCGGTACGCACGCGGGTGAGGTTGACGTTGTCGAGATTGCCCCCCGCGGCGAAGTGCTCCTTGAACGATGAGCCGACTGCGTAGGTGAGTGCTGCCGCGGCCATCGGCATGGAGGCGGCCCCGAGCACCGAACCGAAGATCGGGATGGTCTTGAGCAAACCGCTGAGGCCGATCGTGGCAATTTCTCGCGAGGCCAGACCGCTGATGAGCGAGGAAAGGATGGACTCCACCCGATGCCGGGAGAAGGGGACTTGGTAGAACGCCGAGAGATCGGACAGCATCTTCAGCTGGATGCCCGTGATCGCCGCCATGTCCGCGATCGGCACTGGGATCAGGCCGGCGCCCGCGGCCAGCAAAACATGCTGTCGGATGATCGAATCGGCGCTGGAGGCGGTCGGGGCCATGGGGGTGTCCGTCAGGGTGAAGCGGAAAAGTCTTCCTTAATGAACGAGTTAGATTCCTGATGGCGGCAAGCCTAAGCGTCTTATGAGCATCACGTTCGTGCACCAAGAAGGAGGGCGATGCAATCCCGGCGTCAACCTTCGTTCTGGCGGCACGCGGGGGTGCGGACGGGGCGTTGTATCCTTTTTCCCGTCATGAAATCCTCCCCATCGCTGTTCCTCCGGGCCGTTGCCCTGATTCCCATCTTCGCGTCCGCCGTGGCGTTCGCGAATCCTGCCGCTGGGTCGGCGTCTGGCCCGACGCCCGAGGCGGCGTTGCGGCTCCTGCTGGAGGGCAACCAGCGGTTCATCCAGGGCACCGTCCGCCACCCGCATCAGACCGCCGAGCGGCGGAAGGAAACGTCGGCCGGTCAGGCGCCTTTCGCGGTGGTG